>Ga0209514_10001160_pt1 | contig 47948 bp, 41 predicted proteins | sample Subgrocontami58m_FD_187452 | JGI IMG/M metagenome (GOLD analysis project Ga0209514, IMG submission 187452) | Subsurface groundwater microbial communities from S. Glens Falls, New York, USA - GMW37 contaminated, 5.8 m (SPAdes) (version 3) | ecosystem: Environmental > Aquatic > Deep subsurface >... | reverse complement strand
GGGGTCCGGGGCGAAGCCCCGCCCTTTCCCAGGACCGGCGTATCTCGCGCCGATTGCCCATAATTTAGGCAAATTTGTTTCTGGACCCGCGATACCCCTCGCCGCCCACCAGTGCTATCTGTTGCCCAACCGGCCACGACAAGGGACCCGCCATGCCCGCTCATTACGACCTGCTGATCCGCAACGGCACCTGCGTGCTGCCCTGGGGCGCGGAGGCCACCGATGTCGGCGTCCGCAACGGGCGCATCATCGCCCTGGGCGTCGGCCCCGATGCCACCGCCGATCAGGTGATCAATGCGAAAAACCTGCACGTGCTGCCCGGGCTGATCGATCCGCATGTGCATTTCCGCGATCCCGGCGATCCCACCGTCGAGTCGATCCCCACTGGATCCCGCGGTGCGATCCTGGGCGGGCTGACCGCCGTGTTCGACATGCCGAACACCGACCCCTCGATGGTCGATGCCGCCGGGATGGCCTGGAAGCGCGAGTATGTGGAGCGGGTGGCGTGGTGCGACATGGGCATCTATGTCGGCGGCACCAAGACCAACATCCCGGAACTCGGCAACCTGGAACTGACCTGCGGCTGCTGCGGCATCAAGATCTTCGCCGGCAGTTCCACCGGCAATCTGATGGTCGAGGACGACGAACATCTGGAAAAGGTCATGCGCTCCGGCCGCCGCCGCATCGCCTTCCACAGCGAGGACGAATACCGGCTGCAGGCGCGCAAGGGGATGTTCAAGGCTGGCGATCCCTACGTGTCGCACATGGAATGGCGCGATGAGGAATGCGCCTTCCTGGGCACGCGGCGGCTGATGGCGTTGGCGCGCAAGACCGGGCGGCCGGCGCATATCCTGCATGTCTCAACGGCGCAGGAATTCGACTACCTGAGAGATTATCGCGACATCGTGACCGCCGAGGTGCTGGTCAACCACCTGACCCAGGTCGGCCCAGAATGTTACGAGCGGTTGGGTGGCTTCGCGGTAATGAACCCTCCGATCCGCGGCCAGAAACACATGGATGCCGCGTGGCGGGCGGTGAATGACGGGTTCGTGGACACGATCGGCTCCGACCACGCCCCGCATGCGCGCGACAAGAAGATGCTGCCCTGGCCGAGTTGCGCCTCCGGCCTGACCGGGGTGCAAACCTTGGTGCCCATCATGCTGAACCACGTCAATGCCGGGCGTCTGTCGCTGACCCGAATGGTCGATATGATGTCGGCCGGCCCGGCTCGGGTCTATGGTGCGGTCTCCAAGGGACGGTTGGCGGCGGGGTACGACGCCGATTTCACCTTGGTGGACATGAAGAAGCAGGGCCGGATCGAGGAGTCCTGGATTGTCTGCCCGGCGGGTTGGACTCCGTTCGCCGGGATGGACATCACCGGTTGGCCGGTTGGAACCATCATCCGCGGCAAGCCGGTGATGCGAGAGAACGAGGTGCTGGGCGAGCCTTCCGGCAAGTTGGTGCAGTTCCGGGGGTAGTCAATAGAACGGCCAGATTCGGGTGCGATGGGCTTCCTGTTCGGCCGTCAGGGTCGTCGGCCCATCCGCAACTGGGGTGGGCCGGCCAGGCAGCTCCGACGGAGTCTGCCAACAATCGACCACGCCGAGGCTGCGGGTGCAGAACGGCGGTGGCGCCGGCGGTGGCTCCTCCGGCCGGCAGTAGCTTTTCCCTTGCTCCACCCGCACCGCGGAACAGTCGCTGCCGGTGACGGTGGAATAGACCGCATCGACCGGAGTGCGCCCGATGATGGCGACGCTGCCAATGCCCAGCGCGGCGACGCCGGTCAGCCATTGTTCGGAGGTGGCGCCGCAGGAGGCTAGCAGGAGGAAGGGGAGAAGGCGGCGGATCATGGGGGCATGATGCGCGTGGCAGGTTAACGATCCGTTTCCGTGACGGCGGTCGGGCGGGGATACCGAGTAGCTGGCCCAGTCGCGGTGGGCGGGGGCTGTTCCGCGTGGTATTCAACGCGACACCGTCCCCGGCGAGGCGGTGCGGCCCAGCATTCGATAATGCGGTGCCACTCAGGCAGCCTCACCATGTCATCTTGATGCCGGCGTAGACCGAGAAAGGCTGTGCCAAAGTGATCGAGCGGGGATCGTTCAGCGAGACTGGAATGGCGTTCGCCACGCTGCTTGGCTCGAAATAGGTGCCATAGGTCGCATATCGGCGGTTGAACAAGTTGCGAATATCCGCGAAGACCTGAAGGTTGTCGGTCACCTGATAGGAGCTGCGCAAGTTCACTGCCCAATATGCAGGAAGCTGCGTGTTCTGATTGGACTCGTCACCTGCATAGAACTGGCTGGAAAAGGCGACGATATCGGCGCCCAACTGCCATTCGGGCGTGATGAAATAGCTGACGCCTGCCTTGAACTGCTGCAAAGGCACGAGCGGAATGCGATCACCGGAGCGAACGCGGATATTGCCGTCAGCATCGGCGGAGGGACTGTTGGGGGAGGCGAGCAGGCCGGAGAACTGAAACGTCGCATCGACGAGGGCGTAATTCCCGTACAACAGCCAGCGCCCTGTCTGATATTGGACTGCGGCCTCGATCCCCTGCCGCCGCGTGGCGGGCACATTGGCATAGTATCCGCGCCCCTGGATTGCGCTGCCCAGTGCAAGGATATCGTCGTTGCTGTCGGTCCTGAACAGTCCAATTTTCCAAGCCAATTTGCTGTCGGGGGTTGGACGACCCGTCCCCCGTACGCCGGCTTCGTAGGTATGCGCAATCACTTGTTTCAGTGGCGGATCGGCGACCAGCGAGTTGGCCAGTAGGCATGGTCGCAGCGGGTCGCTGCAGCTCAGTTCCAGCGGCGTCGGTGCGCGGTTTGCCGCAGAATAGCCACCATACAGCGACACATTGGGTGTGACCGCGAACGTAAGCCCCGCGAATGGGTTGAACCGGGTGTAGGTGTGTGAACCATTGAGTTCGGGCGCGGCTCCGGTGGTGTCGTTGGTTTCGATCCTCGCCACATTGAGTCTGCCGCCGAAGCTGAATGCCAGGCGATCCGTGATGTCGAATGTATCGCTGGCGTGAAGTCCGAAATAAGTAATCGTGCCCGACACACTGACCGGAGCAAACCCGACGTTGCCGAGCGTGCGGATGGGGCCGACCCCGGTTCCGGCCACGCCGGGATTGGGAGCGGCACGCAGGTCCGGGTACAGGTAGGCGAGCGTGGTCGATGAGTTGAACGCGATGTTGCTGTAATCCAGACTGGCGCCGACGATGAACCTGTTGCCGTGTCCGAATAGCGTATCGGTATTGGTGCCTTGCACCGACCCGCCGATAGTCGTCGTGCGCGTTGTCGTGTTATCGACCGTGCCATACGGCGCGCCTGGGGTGAACGGTATGCTGGCGCCATTCGGTCCCAGGATCACGAACTGATTGCGAAATGCCGTGGACTTGCCTCCAGGCGGCGTCGCGAAGCCGTCATCCTCCAGGCAGATCTGGCCTGGGTAGGAGGATCGGGAGCTGCAAGACTCGAAGTCGCCGACATTGCCATCGACGTGCCGCTGATAGAAGCGCCTGGCGTAGAGATTAGCTTGCAGGGCCCAGGCGTCCGTCAGGTCGAAGGTTCCATTAGTTGCGATCGAACCGACCTCGTTCCGAGTGGTCTGCGGCCAGGTGAAGATCGATTTCGGGTTTCCATATGTCAGTTGGATCGGGGTTGGACCGATGACGCCGAGATCGTCGATCCCGCCCGAAAACACGAAGTGAAGTTCCGAGCCTGGAATACGATAGCCGAGGTCGGCATAGATCCGTCCGACGCGCGAGGCGGACTGGTAACGCCAGCCGCCGTCACGAACGATATCACTGGCGATATAGAGGCTCCAGTCGCCGCTCTGCTTGCCGTATTGCATGGTGGCGCCGATCCGGCCGTAGGAGCCGCCAAGGATCGACGTTTCGAATCCCTGATAGGTGAAGCCGTTCTTCATCTCGATGTTGACGGCGCCGCCGATGGCATTGAGGCCGAAGATTGGGTTGTTGCTGAAAATGTCGATGTTGAGGATCGCGATTGGAAGCACCAGGTCCCAGTTCACCGTGTCCCCGAATGCCTCGTTCAGGCGCACGCCGTTCTGATAGACGGCCAGTCCTTGCGGCGTGCCTTGCAGGGGGGAGGCAGCAAATCCGCGATACCGCAGGTCCATGGTCAACTCGTTGCCCTGCACATCGTTCAGGCTGGCACCCGGCAGGCGCTGGCCGAGTGCATCGGCGACCGAGATGGGATGGGTGCGGGCGATCTCCTGGGCGGACAGCGATTCCACGGTCCCGGGAATCTTTGCGCGGTTCAGCCCGGAGCCGGCGCCGGCTGCCGGAGACGTGGCCACCACCTCGATATCCGGCAGAACGATGGCGTCGGTCTGGACCGGCGATTGCGCGGACACGGCGCTTGCCGACAGAGCAAGCGCCAGCAACGCAGCCGCATGCCGGGCGTGGATTTCCATGCCTCCCCCTGCGTTCTTTGGCCGGTTCGACGACCGGCACGCTATCAGAATGCTCGTTTGGCAGACAAGCGGGCGACCAGCGCTGGGAGGGGCCGGCGCGGTCCGCGGCGCTCATCGCGTGAGGCGGCATGAACCCGAATCGAGCCTTGCACGGATGTCCGGGTTCGCCGGCCCAGGGACAGTCGCGGTGATCAGCGCTGCCGACGGAGGAATCTCGCCCGACGGTTGGCGTATCGGACGCCGATCGGAATGCATCGTGGCCCCGCGCCAACCGCCAGCAGACCTGTCGGCGGACGGCGCATCGGGGCTGTGCGGCCATCGCCGAAATCGGACAGTGATCGCGTGCTGGGTCGTGCGGTGGTTGAAAATCTTAGCCCTGGCACTCACTTGCTAGGACTGCTAACATAGCGGCCATTGGCGCCACCATCCGCGCCTCCGCAAGCCGGCCCCGACCAACCAACCCTCTGCCGGTCCCCCATCTCGGAGAAACATCCAGTGAAATTTCGCCCCCTGCACGATCGGGTCGTGATCCGTCGCCTCAACGCCGAAGAGAAGACCGCCGGCGGGATCATCATCCCCGACACCGCCCAGGAAAAGCCGATGGAAGGCGAAATCGTCGCCGCCGGTCCCGGTGCCCGCAATGAGCAAGGTCAGATCGTCGCCCTCGACGTTAAGGCCGGCGACCGCGTCCTGTTCGGCAAGTGGTCCGGCACCGAAGTGAAGCTCGATGGCGAGGAGCTCCTGATCATGAAGGAGTCCGACATCATGGGCATCGTCGAAGGCTCGCCCGCCAAGAAGAAGTAAGCATCGCCTTACTCTATTGATTTAACGAAGGATTTTCAAACCATGCCCGCAAAAGACGTAAAATTCGGCGGCGATGCCCGCCAGCGCATGCTCCGCGGCGTCGACACTCTCGCCGATGCCGTCAAGGTTACCCTCGGCCCCAAGGGACGCAACGTGCTGCTCGACAAGAGCTACGGCGCGCCGCGCATCACCAAGGACGGCGTCACCGTCGCCAAGGAAATCGAGCTGACCGACAAGTTCGAGAACATGGGCGCCCAGATGGTGCGCGAAGTGGCCTCGAAGACCAATGACCTCGCCGGCGACGGCACCACCACCGCCATCGTCCTGGCCCAGGCCATCGTGCGGGAAGGCCTGCGCGCCGTCTCCGCCGGCCTGAACCCGATGGACCTGAAGCGCGGCGTCGACAAGGCCGTGGTTGCCCTGGTCGAGGAACTGGCCAAGCGCAGCAAGAAGATCACCACCGAAGCGGAAACCGCCCAGGTCGGCACGATCTCCGCCAACGGTGAGACCGAAATCGGCCGCATGATCGCGGAAGCGATGCAAAAGGTCGGCAACGAGGGTGTCATCACCGTCGAGGAAGCCAAGACCGCCAACACCGAACTCGATATCGTCGAGGGGATGCAGTTCGACCGCGGCTATATGTCGCCGTACTTCATCACCAACGCCGAGAAGATGACCATCGAGCTGGATCAGCCCTACATCCTGCTCCATGAATCCAAGCTGTCCGGCCTGCAGCCCTTGCTGCCGCTGCTGGAAGCCGTCGCCCAATCTGGCCGTCCGCTGCTAATCATCGCGGAAGACGTCGAGGGTGAGGCGCTGGCGACCCTGGTGGTCAACAAGCTGCGTGGCGGGCTGAAAGTGGCCGCCGTGAAGGCGCCGGGCTTCGGCGATCGTCGCAAGGCGATGCTGGAAGACCTCGCGGTCCTGACCAGTGGCGACCTGATTTCCCAGGACCTTGGCATCAAGCTCGAAAACGTCACCCTCGCCATGCTCGGCCAGGCGAAGCGCGTGCTGATCGACAAGGAAAACACCACCATCGTCGAAGGCGCCGGCAAGAAGGCCGCCATCCAGGGCCGTTGCAGCCAGATCCGCGCGCAGATCGAGGAAACCACCTCGGACTACGACAAGGAGAAGCTGCAGGAGCGTCTGGCGAAGCTGGCCGGTGGCGTCGCCATCATCCGCGTCGGTGGGTCCACCGAGGTCGAGGTGAAGGAGCGCAAGGATCGCGTTGACGATGCGCTGCACGCGACTCGCGCGGCGGTGGAAGAAGGCATTGTCCCGGGCGGCGGCGTTGCGCTGACCCGTGCATCGCTGATCCTGTCGAAGCTGAAGGCCGATAACGACGACCAGCGCGTCGGCATCGAGATCGTGCGCAAGGCGGTGCAGACCCCGATGCGTCAGATCGCGACCAATGCCGGTGAAGATGGCGCCGTGATCTCCGGCAAGGTGCTGGAGAAGGACGAGTACAACTGGGGCTTCGACGCCCAGACCGCCGCGTTCAAGGACATGGTCAAGGCCGGCATCATCGACCCCACGAAGGTCGTGCGGTCGGCGCTGCAGCACGCCGCCTCGGTGGCCGGGCTGATGATCACGACGGAAGCGATGGTCGCCGAACGGGTCGAGAAGCCGGCTGGCACCGATAACGGCGGTGACGGCGGCGGCTACTGATCCCAAGCCTGCCGATATCCCATGCCGACGGGGCAAGACGCCTCGGCGGCATGGAGTTCGGATCCACGCGAGATTCCCATGGCTCAGCCCGAACAGACCGAAGCCGAATTCATGGTGATGACGGGCCGACTGTTGCGTCGGGAGGCGTTGCGGCGCGCCGCGGCGGAACTGAACACGACGTCTGGTCCGGGGCTGGAAGACGTGCTGGCACGGGTATCGGCCGAGGTGACGGCTGACGCGGCAGAACGATTGACTGCGCAACATTCTGCGAAAGCACGGACGTAATAGCGGACATCTCCGGCGCGACATGGTCCGGAGACACCCGGGCGTCAGCCTTGGGGCATCAGCCTTGAGGACGACATGGCCGGCGACGTGCCGCGCCGCGTGATTGCTGGCCCACTGATCATGCCGGCCTATCGCAGAGACGACCGGCTGCGTCCGCCCTTCGCGGTCAGACCCCCAAGCCCGATCTATCAAAACCGACACCGACCACGGATCCCTTCGATTGGGATGGCAGGCGTGGCGGGTTGATTGACTCGGCGGCAGGTTCAGGCGCAGGCTTCCGGCCGGAACGATCAAGAAAATCATGACCAGATCGGCGGGATCAGGCGATGCATCGCCCCCGCTGACAAGAGGGAAGCATGGGGGAGTCCGGCAGCGCAACACAACCCGGGTTGATGCCTCTGGCAGCCTCCGGCACGGCCCGTCGGTCGCTGCACTTTTCCCTCGACCGCTATTTTACCCGCCTGGCGATACTTCCGACCTTCGTTGTGATGCTGGGCATCTTTGGCATTCCGCTGCTGTATTCGCTGTATCTCAGCTTCACCGGCTGGAACATGCAGCAGGGGTTGTTCAGTGGCCGTCTGGTCGGTTTCGACAACTATCAGGACCTGCTGACCGATCCTGTCTTCATCAACAGCGTCGGCGTCACCTTGGTCTTCACTGCGGCGGCGGTGGCGGCTCAGATGGGACTCGGACTGGGCATCGCTCTGCTGCTGAACGTCGATCTGCCGTTCATGCGGGTGCTGCGCACCGCTTTGGTGGTGCCAATGATGATCACGCCCATCGTCGGCGCGCTTTGCTGGAAACTACTGCTCGATCCGTCGCACGGGCTGTTCAACTACTGGCTCGGACAAAAAATAATCTGGTTGGGCTCACCCGGTACCGCGCTGCTGGCCGTCTGGGTGGTGAATGTCTGGCACAGCACGCCCTATGTCGCGCTGATCCTGCTCGCTGGGCTGCGCTCTCTGCCGTCGGAACCGCGGGAGGCCGCCTCCATCGACGGGGCCAGCCAGTTGCAAATCTTCTGGCATGTGACGGTGCCCCTGCTGCGGCCCTATCTGCTGGTGGCCCTGCTGCTGCGCACGATTTTCGAGTTCCGGGCCTTTGACAACATCTACGCCATGACCGGCGGCGGTCCCGCCAACGCCACCATGGTGCTGTCGATGTTCACCTACTTGGCATCGTTCGTCAGCTTCGATTTCAGCCTTGGCGCGGCGGCGTCCTGGCTGATGCTGCTGATGTCGCTGGTGATGTGCCTCTTCTTCATCGCCGTGATCCGCCGGCGGGAATCGTACTGACATGGGCATCGTCACATGAGCATCGTGGTCGGATCGCGGCGCCATACCTGGATCCGCGCCGGGCTGATCTATGCCGCCCTGATCGCGCTGGCCTTCGTATTCCTGCTGCCGCTGGTCTGGGTCCTGGGCCTGTCGTTGAAAACCCGGACGCAAGTGTTCTCCGACCCGCCGCTATTCCTGTGGTGGCCAACCCTGGAGAACTATTACGATGTGCTGACTCGCGCCGATTTCCTCAAGGCCTTCGTCAACACCCTGATCGTCTCCGCCTGCGCCGTCGGGCTTTCGCTTGGAGTCGGTGTGCCCGCCGCCTACGCCTTCGCGCGGTTTCCCTTCAAGGGCAGCGGCTTGCTGTTCTTCGCCCTGCTGGTGATGCGCATGCTGCCGCCCATCGCGGTGCTGGTGCCGATGTATGTGCTGTTCAGCAAGATCGGCCTGACGACCACGCATCTGAGTGTCGTGCTCGCCTATTCCACCTTCGCGTTGCCGCTGGTGGTCTGGATCATGCGCGGCTTCTTCGAGGATCTGCCGGCGGAACTGGAGGAAAGCGCCTGGATCGACGGCGCCAGCCGCTTCTCCGCCTTCCGTCTCGTCGTGCTCCCCCTCGCTCGCCCCGGCATGGTGGCCGCGAGCATCCTGTGCCTGCAACTGGCCTGGAACGACTTCCTGTTCGCCGCGGTGCTGACCAACAACGCGACCCAGACGCTGCCGGTGCTGATGGCCGGGTTCTCGGGCGGCGATTCCGGGGTGGACTGGGGCGGCATGACGGCGTCGGGAATGCTGGTGATTTTGCCCGTGGTGCTGTTTTCGTTCGCCGCCCAACGCCATCTGGTGACCGGCCTTTCCACCGGCGCGGTCAAGGGATGAGACGCAAACACAAAATCCTGCAACAGGGAGACCGACAATGCCCGGATTGAACAGACGCCGCCTGCTGGGTGCCAGCGCCGCCGCCGGCATGGTCGCCGCCGCGCCGCGAGCCTCAATGGCCCAGGCCAAGCCGGACAAGCTGGTCTATGTCGGGGAGAACCAGGGCGGCTGGAAAAAAGTGCTGATGGAGGAGGTGGCACCCGCCTTCGAAAAAGCCACCGGCATCAAGGTCGAGTTCACCATGTTGCCCGTCGATGCCTGGCGCGCCCGTCTGAAGGCGGAACTGGGGGCCGGTTCATCGGGCATCGATATCGCACAATGGTCGGTCAGCATGGCCGGCTGGATGGCGCCCTATCTGCTGGACCATGAGCCGCTGGTGGAGAAGATGACCGCACGTGACGCATCCTTCGACTGGCCGGATTTCCTGGGTGGTAGCAAGGCGGCTGCCAGTTATGATGGCAGGCTGATCGGCATCCCTTACCGCATCACCACCGGCATCATGCACTACCAGAAGGCACTGCTGGCCAATGCTGGTATCACTCAGGCTCCCGGCACTTTCGCCGAGTTCGAAAAGGCCGCCGCCGCCGTCAACGCGCCGCCGGACCGGTTCGCGGTCGGCGTGATGGCCAAGCAGGGCGCCAATCTTTACTCCGAGGTCGCCGCCCGCCTGTTTTCCGCCGGCGGACGGCTGCTGGATTTCAACACCGGCGAAATTTTCATCAACGATGCGAAGGGTGTCGCGGCCCTGGAGCACATGACCAACATCATGGTGAAGATGAAGGCGTCTCCGCCCGAATGCACCACCTGGGAGTATGATGAGATCATCGCGGGCGGCCAGCGTGACCGGTACGCCATGACGTTGACCTTCGCGCCCTACGGGTCCCTGATCAACGATCCGGCGCTGTCGAAAACCGCCGGCAAATGGGCCTGGGCCGTAGTGCCGGGCCATACCGACGTATCGCAGAGCCGCACCTGGATCGACGGGCACTTCATGTCCGTGCCGAAATACACGAAACACCCGGACTGGTCGCTGGAATTCATCCGCATGGCGTGCAGCAAGCAATGGCTGTTGCGGTCGGCCGAACGCGGCAATGCCCCACCCCGCGGCTCCGTGCTGCGCGATCCCGGTTTGACCGCAAAACTGGGCTGGCCGCCGATCGCCGCGAAAGCGATCGAGACCGGGATCCCGACGCCGGCGCATCCGGCCTGGGATGCGTTGCAGGTTGCGATGCGGCCGCCGATCTCCCAGGCGCTGATCGGGCAGAAGACGGCAAAGGAGGCGTTGGATCAGGTCGCCTTGGATTGGCAGCGCGGTCTGCGCCGGAGTGGCGTCACGCGATAGGCGGGGGAACCGTCGGCCTTGGGGCACGTACCAAGCCAATGGTGGCCGCTTGCCGCAATCTGGCGTTCCGGCCCCAACATCCGTTGGAGTCGGAACGCCAGAGTATCCGTCTTGGTCAACCCCCGTTTCAAGCGGCGATAGCCCCCAAGGAGTCCCGGACAAAATCGCGGCGGTGTCGCTGGATCGGTAATCCGAGGCATGAATCTGGAGGGTTCCGTGAGGTCGTGCGGCACCGACGTTGCGAGCCACTCCGGGCGCGGCCACGTTGAAGCCGGATAGAACTGAAACGCGGATCCGGGACGCTATGGGGATTGCGACGTTCGGACCGGCGGGAGAGGACGCACACAGGCAGGAAAAACCCGGGGCGGCAGGCGATCCAACGCGTCCGAACTTCCCGAGGGCGAAGGGCACTCTGGCGTTGCTCCAAGATACCTCATCCCGCCATGACACAGCCGACCGCATATGGCAGGCTTGCAGCATCCATCGACCGACGGCCTGGGAACGCCGCAAGGCCGCGCCCTCGCCCAACCAAGGAAACGCCTCATGCCCCAGACCGTTGCCCGCCTGCTGGTGGACAGTCTCGAAGCCCACGACATCGACCTGATCTACTGCGTGCCCGGCGAGAGCTACCTGGGCATGACCAACGCGCTGGCGGACAACAACCGCATGCGGCTGATCGTGTGCCGGCATGAGGGTGGCGCCGCGTTCATGGCGGCGGCCGACGGGCGCATGCGGGGCGGACGAGCGGGAGTATGTGTGGTGTCGCGAGGGCCAGGATTGTCGAATGCGATGATCGGCATCCACACCGCCTATCACGACGCCACGCCGCTGGTCGTGTTCATCGGCCAGGTGGAGCGGTTCGAGGCCGGGCGGCTGGCTTTGCAGGAGCAGAACTACTCGGTTCTGCTTGGCGATATCACGAAAGCGGTGATCGAGGTCAACGACCCGATCCAGGCCAGCGAGGCGGTGGCCCGTGCCTTCCATATCGCCGAGAGCGGCACGCCCGGCCCGGTCGCCATCATCATCCCGGAAGACGTGTTCGATACCGAGACGGCAGCGGCCCTGAACCGGCCTCGACCACCCGCGCAGGGTGGCCCGCTGCCCGCCGATCTGGACCGGCTGGCGGAGATGCTGGCGGCGGCGGAACGGCCCTTGGTCTGGGTTGGCGCGACGCTGAAAGAATCTGCGATCCCCGACCTGACGAAGCTGGCCGAACAATGGGTGCTGCCGGTCAGCCCCACTCATCGCCGGCCACATCTGTTCGACGCCGGCCATCCGAACTACGGCGGCTATATGGCCAGCCGAGTCCACGCCGACATGGTGGCCGAGATGAAGAAATCCGACCTGCTGGTGGCGGTGGGTGAACGCCTGACCGGCAGCCTGACCCAGGGCTTCACCTTCCCCGCGGCGCCGGAGCCGCAACTGCCGCTGGTGCATATCTGGCCCGACCCGAATGAGGTCGGACGCGTGTGGCGTCCCGAACTAGCGATGGCCTGCGAGCCGTCGGCGGTGGTGCAGGCGCTGTTGGCCCGTGGCGCTCCGGCCGGGGCGGAGAAGCGGCGCGAATGGGTGAGCGGGTTGAACGCCATACACAGGCGGGTGTCGAAGCCGGAATGGGACGCGATGCCGGATGGCGTCAATTTCTCGGCCGTGATCGCGGCGGTGAACCGGCATCTGGCGGATGACGCGACCGTGACCTCGGATGCCGGGAATTTCGCGACGTTCGTGCACCGATATCTGATGATGAAGCCGGGGCAGATGTTCCTGGCCTCGGTGGTGGGGGCCATGGGGTCGGGGCTGCCGATGGGGGTCGCGGCGTGTCTGCGCCGGCCTGGGACTCAGGTCATCGCATTCGCCGGTGACGGCGGCGCCCTCATGACCGGCAACGAACTCGCCACTGCTCGCCAATACCGCGTGAACCCGGTGTTCATCGTGTCCGACAACAACTGCTACGGCACGATCACACAGCATCACGACATGCGCTATCCGGGCCGGCCGTACCAGGCGGCGACGCAGTTGACGAACCCGGATTTTGCCATCTGGGCGACCGCGTTCGGCGCCAAGGGCATGACCATCCACGAGGAATCAGAGGTCGAGGGCGTGATCGCCGAGGCGCTGGCGGTGAAGGACCAGCCGGTGGTCGTGCACGTGCACACGTCGCTGCACCAGATCAGCGCGTGGCGGCGGCGAGGATAGGGCTGGGTCGAGCAGAGGGCCGCCTCGCCCGCTTGCCCGCTTGTCGCGGCGTGGGCCCCGGAAGCGCCCACGCCGCACGCTAGTCGATCAGCCTTGAACGAAGCTCAACAGGTCCGCGTTGATCAAATCTGGGTGAGTCGCGAACAGGCCGTGCGACAGGCCCTCATAGGTCTTGAGCATACCGTTGCGCAGCAGCTTGATCGCCTTGTGCGCGGAGTCCGCGATCGGCACCACCTGATCGTCGGTCCCATGCATCAACAGCACCGGCACAGTTATGGCCTTCAAGTCCTCGGCGAAATCGGTTTCCGAGAAGGCGGCGATGCAGTCGTAATGGGCCTTGGCGCCGCCCATCATGCCCTGGCGCCACCAGTTGTCGATCAGCCCCTGGCTCACGGCGGCACCCTCGCGGTTGAAGCCGTAGAACGGGCCGGCCGGCACATCGATGAAGAACTGCGCCCGGTTGGCGACGAGCGCGGCCCGGAAGCCATCGAAGACCGCCATGGGCAGGCCCTCCGGATTGGCCTCCGTCTGAAGCATGATGGGCGGCACGGCGCCAATCAGCACCGCCTTGGCCACCCGGCCCGCTTCGGCGCGCGCCACATACCGCGCCACCTCGCCGCCGCCGGTGGAGTGGCCGATATGCACCGCGTTCCGCAGATCGAGCGCGCGGGTGAGTTCGGCAACATCGGCGGCATAGGTGTCCATCTCGTTGCCGGTGTCGGTCTGGTCGGATCGGCCGTGGCCGCGGCGATCATGGGCGATGACGCGAAAGCCCTTCAAGCGGAAGAACAGCATCTGGTTGTCCCAGTCGTCCGAACTCAGCGGCCAGCCGTGGTGGAAGACGATGGGCCGAGCGTTCGTCGGTCCCCAGTCCTTGTAGAAGAGGCGTGTGCCGTCGCTGGTGGTAATCGTGCTCATTGCCACTGTCCTTGGTTGCCCGGGTCAGCGTCGTGCCGCCCGACGACATGGACAGAATGGCCCGAATCGCCGCAAAATTCTCGTGTCGAAATCGACAGACATCGGGGCAAAACTGACAATGAGGCAGAGGTTTGGTGTGGCCTGAATCTGCATCGGCCTTGGACCGCCATGCTCGGTTGCTCAGCACGAACCGAGTCGGACGGGTTCCTAGCCGACACCGCAAAGCGTTGGTTCCGGGCCAGAAGAGGGCATGCCGGCAAATCGGCCGATGCTCGGTTTCATTCCGGCGTGGCGGGAAATACTGGCGCGCCCGAGAAGATTCGAACTCCTAACCCCCAGATCCGTAGTCTAGTACTCTATCCAATTGAGCTACGGGCGCATCCAGTGACGGGGGATATAGCTCACCCCCCGTCGTATCGCAAGGCTTAAGCCGCGAGCTTGTCCAGCTCCCGCAGGATCGATTCACCCATCACCGAGGTGCCGACGCGCGCCGTGCCCGGCCCCATGATATCGCCGGTGCGCAGGCCCGACTTCAGCACATTGGTGCAGGCCCGCTCGATCAGCCCCGCGTCCTCGTCCATGCCGAAGGAAAAGCGCAGCAGCATGGCGAAGCTCAGCATCTGAGCCAGCGGATTGGCGATGCCTTTGCCGGCGATGTCCGGCGCGCTGCCATGGATGGGCTCATACAGCGCGTGCCGCTTGCCCGACTCCTGCACCGCGCCGAGGGTGGCGGACGGCAGCATGCCAAGGCTGCCAGTCAGCATGGAGGCCAGATCGGACAACAGGTCGCCGAACAGGTTGCCAGTGACGATGACATCGAACTGGCGTGGGTTGCGCACCAATTGCATGGCACAATTGTCGGCATACATGTGCGACAGCTCGACGTCGGGGTAGTCGCGTTTTTGCAGATCGGTGACCACTTGGCGCCAGAACAGCCCGGACTGCATCACGTTGGCCTTTTCCACGCTGCACACGCGGTTCTGCCGCTTGCGTGCCAGCTCGAAGGCAACGCGGGCGACGCGCTCGATCTCGCTTGTCGTGTATGTTTCCGTGTCGAAGCCGCGCTTTTCGCCGCTGGGCAGGGTCTCGATCCCACGCGGTTCACCGAAATAGATGCCCCCAGTGCTTTCCCGGACGATCATGATGTCCAGACCACGGATCACGTCAGGTTTCAGGGTGGAGGCATCGACCAGCGGGTCCAGCACGACGGCGGGACGCAGATTGGCGAACAGGTCCAGCTCCTTGCGCAGGCGCAGGATGGCGAGTTCCGGGCGCATGTCGAAGCCCATTTTCTCCCATTTCGGGCCGCCGACCGAGCCGAACAGGATGGCGTCAGCATCTCTGGCCTTCTGCATCGTCTCATCGGTAATCGGCGTGCCCCGGTGATCGATCGAGGCGCCGCCTACATAGTCTTCCGACAGGTCAAACGTCACCATGCGGCGACGGTCCATCCAGTCGATGACCCGGCGGACTTCCCGCATCACCTCGGGCCCAATCCCGTCACCGGGCAGGACCAGCAGTTTCTTGTTAGCCGGCATGTGCGGCTCCTTATGGTCAACTCGGTTTGGTCGAAGTCAGGCGGCGGTGGACGGCATCCAGGGCTGGCTCTGCCGGGTCTTGGTTTCGTAGGTGTCGATCGACGGGGCGTGCTGCAGCGTCTGGCCGATATCGTCCAACCCGTTCAGCAGTGAGTGCTTGCGGAAGGGATCAATCTCGAAGTGGATTTCCTCGCCATTCGGACGGACCACCACCTGGCGCTCCAGGTCGACGGTGACGCGTGCATTGCCACCCAGTTTGGAGTCCTCGATCAGTTGGTCGCAGACCGCGCGGGGCAGACGGACCGGCAGGATGCCGTTCTTGAAGCTGTTATTGTAGAAGATGTCGGCGAAATCCGGCGCGATGATGCAGCGGATGCCGAAATCGAGCAGCGCCCAGGGGGCGTGTTCACGCGAGGAGCCGCAGCCGAAATTCTCATGGGCGATGATGACCTGGGCCTTTCGGTAAGGCTCCTGGTTCAGGATGAAATCAGGCTTCTCCTTGCCGTCTGGCCCGAACCGCAGCGGATCGAACAGATGCACGCCGAGACCGGAGCGCTTGATGGTCTTCAGGAAACGTGCCGGGATGATTTTATCGGTGTCGATGTTCTGCATCGGCATCGGCGCGGCGACCGCGGTCAGTGTGGTGAACTTGTCCATGGTGCTTTCCCCTCTCAGACCAACTGCCGCACATCGGCGAACCGACCGGTGACAGCCGCGGCTGCGGCCATTGCCGGTGACACCAGGTGCGTGCGGCCGTTCGGGCCCTGGCGACCCTCAAAATTGCGATTGGACGTACTGGCGCAACGCTGACCCGGGGTCAGCTTGTCGGGATTCATGCCCAGGCACATCGAGCAGCAGGGATCCCGCCATTCGAACCCGGCCTCCAACAGAATCCGGTCCAAACCTTCCTGTTCCGCCTGCCGTTTCACCAAGCCGGAGCCCGGCACCACCAGCGCCTGCACACCGGCCGCAACCTTGCGACCTTTGGCGACGGCGGCGGCGGCACGGATATCCTCGATCCGGCCGTTGGTGCAGGAACCGATGAAGACGACATCCACCGCAAGATCGGTCATGCGCTGGCCGGGCGTCACCGCCATGTATTCGACCATGCGGCGCAACTGGGTCCGCTTGCCCTCGTCGGGCTCGTCGTCCGGGTTCGGCACGACACCGGTGACCGGGATCACCGCCCCCGGAGTGGTGCCCCAGGTGACCATGGGCGCGATATCGGCGGTGCTGATGGAGACCAGCGTGTCGAAATGTGCGCCGGGATCGGTCGGCAGGGTCTTCCAGTAGGCAACCGCTTGCTCGAACGCTTCGCCCTTCGGCGCGAATTCCCGGCCCTTCACATAGTCGAACGTGGTCTGGTCGGGAGCGATCAGGCCGGCGCGGGCGCCCGCCTCGATCGACATGTTGGACACGGTCATGCGTCCGGCCATGTCCAGCGCGCGGATCGCGTCGCCGGTGTATTCGATAACGTGGCCAGTCCCACCCGCCGTGGTGATCTTGCCAATGATCGCCAGCACGATGTCCTTGGCCGAACATCCGAACCCCAATGTGCCAGTGACGTCGATGCGCATGTTCTTGGCCGGGTTCTGCAGCAGTGTCTGAGTGGCGAGCACATGTTCCACTTCCGACGTGCCTATGCCAAATGCCAGTGCGCCCAGCGCACCGTGGGTCGACGTATGGCTGTCGCCGCACACCAGCGTGGTGCCGGGCAACGAGATCCCCAGTTCCGGCCCGATGATGTGCACGATGCCCTGGCGCACATCCAGGATGGGGATGTATGGGATCCCGAATTCCTTGACGTTCTTTTCCAGGGTTTCGACCTGGATGCGGCTGTCCTCTTCCTTGATGTCGGACGGAATGCGGGATCCGACCGTCGGGATGTTGTGGTCGGCCACCGCCAGGGTGCAATCCGGGCGGCGGACCGGCCGTCCGGCCATGCGCAGCCCCTCGAAGGCCTGCGGGCTGGTCACCTCATGCACCAAGTGGCGGTCGATATAGAGGATACAGGTCCCGTCCGGCAGACGCTCAACGACGTGGCTGTCCCATATTTTGTCGAAAAGGGTGCGTGGCCTGCTGGCGGACATGTGGGCTCCCCGTATCGGTTCTGCGGCATTGACGGATTGGACAGGCTTGCGGACAAGGCCGTCCCGGGTCGGGTATGTCCGGCCCCGGGCATGATTTGGACGAATGGGGCTGGTTGTGCAACCCAGTCCGCCAATCGGGTATGCCCCACCACCGGGGAAGGCGCGCAAGCTTTCCAGCGGCGGGACAAAACAAGCAGGTTCGGGTAGTCTGGATAGGAGCAGCATCTGCACGATTCGAACGACCGACCTTGATGGCACAAAGCGTCAAGCAGCAAGGCCTGGATCCGGTGTTCCTGTTCGTCGGATTTCCCGTCCGACCGATCATGGAATCTGTTCAGAATTTCGGATCAAGTTCGGTTGCATGCGAAACGAGCCGCCCGCTTCGTGCACTGGGCAAGCCATGGATACTCTGGCCGTCTGTCGTCGCGGCGGTCGGCGGGTGCGCCCAACAGGTCTGGCCGCGTCGGTGGCCTGGCAGACATGTCCGTCGCACCGTCAGCGCACAGCAGGCGAAGCCGGAAGCTTCTGTGAAGTCACGCGACCCGGACACGGTTAAGCGCTCCGCGCTCGGCCTCACAGAAGCTGCCAGCGTCAGCCGGTAAGTGTCCGTCCGGGAACATAGTGCGCCTTTTCAGAGGGATACCGTGCGGGCGACTGGCAGGCGCGGCCCCGAAAGCGATGCGGGGCCATCGATGAGGGGCCGCAACGCACCAGACGGCCACGATATCCCCCTGAAAAGGTGCATTATGTTTCCGGGCGGACACTAACGCCTGACAATGAATTCACGCCCAAAGAACTCAACGACCGCAAGTCACTGCGCTCAAAGCGCCGACTCAGGCGGCCTACCTAGCCACAACCGTGGCCGCAACTAAGCCATTATCCGCCTTCAAAGTTGCTCGGATCGGGGTGAGCAACTCATCAACCTTCTGGAGTAGTTTCCGGCCCGCCTCGCCTCCGTCACCGCTCAGGCGGTTGTGGGCAACCCGTTTCATGGCCATGGCCAGGGACAATATCACACGCCCCAGATCGGCATGGCAGCGAGCGGCTGCCACCGGGGACAGTTCGGCCGACCGCATCAAGGCGATGCCACGGCCGGCCAGTACCACCACCAACTCATAGCCGAGTACGCTTGCCGGCTCGGACACGGTCTCAAGTCCCCTCAGAACCGATTTGATCAACGAGGCCTGCTCACGGAAGGGGAAGCTTCCCATCAATTCCTCCAACGCGGTGATCCCGGACATCAGGCGCGCATGGCTGCGCTCCATTGTCTTCCGCGTGCCAGCATCAACCGATCCCGAGTTCGCGGGTGATCGCAGCCCAAGCGCCGAACCCACACGCTCGATGAGCTTGATCGCCGAAATCGGCTTGCTGACCCAGGCGTGGATGCCAAGCTCCTGCGCTTCGGCAATCGTGTCGGGATTGGTCTCCGCGCTCAGCATGATGACGGGCCAGCCACTCGCAAGACCTGATTGGCTCAAGGTCCGCAGAAATTCCAGCCCGTTCATGGGCGCCATTTGGTAATCGCAGACCACGAGGTCGAAGCCTCGCCCGGCGCAGATATCCAAGGCTTCCTGCCCGCCTTGGGTCTGGACGATGTCCCGGCAGCCGCAATTCTTCAAAGCCGCGCGAACCACGGCGCGCATGACAGGATCATCGTCAATGCACAGGACGCCTGCGGACGACAAATCGATCAACGGGGACGACGGCATGCAATATCCTGGAGGATGCGTGACATAAGGCCAATGTCCGCAGAAAACCTGAACATCAGGTTAATCAGTCAATCACCCACCGAAATCAGACGCACGCGACGGCCATCGACACCCAATGCGATCTCGCCGCGTTTCAATGCCATCGCATCGTTACCGAATATGTCGCGGCGCCAGCCATGCAAGGCCGGAACGTCCGGCTCCTCTTCCACTGCCAGCCGATCGATATCGTCGGAGCCCGCGACCAGCCGGGGCGCAACATGGAAGCTCTCACACTTCGCGGCCAGCAGGACTTTCAGCAGCGACACCAAGGCGGCCGAGGGGCGGACCGTGTCTCGCTGGGACGCCGCCGCGGGGAGCATTTCATCGGGTACCAGCTTGGAACTGGCCACTACCTCCAGCAGGGCAAGCCCGACCCGACCTTCGGCGAACCCCTTTGTGATGCCGCGAGCCCGGGTCAGCGCTGCCACGTCCGCGGGCGCCGTGGCGGCGATTTCCATCAGCGCCTCGTCCTTCAACAGGCGTTGGCGTGGGATATTCACCCGCTGTGCCTCCCGCTCCCGCCAAGCCGCGAGGGCCTTCACCAGGCCGAGGAAACGCCGATTGTTGCTACGGGGACGCAGTTTTTCCCACACCGTGTCCGGATCGGGCCGATAGGTCGCGGGATTACACAGCACGTTCATTTCTTCCGCTACCCAATCCAATCGTCCGTCCGCCTCCAAGCGCACGCATAGTCGCTTGTAGACTTCCCGGAGATGGGTGACATCGGCGGCAGCATAGGTGATCTGCGCCGGCGACAAGGGCCGCGCGGACCAGTCGCTGAACCGATGAGCCTTATCGATGGACCCACCGGTCAGGCCGGAGACCAGGGAATCGTAGCCCACCTGATCGCCGAACCCGGCTACCATCGCGGCAACCTGCGTATCGAATATCGGTTTTGGCACATCGCCAAAGCGCAGAACGAAGATCTCGATGTCCTGACGCGCGGCGTGAAAGACTTTCATCACCGACGGATCAGCGAGCAATTCGCCCAGCGCGGTAAGATCGAGCCCCTCCGCCAGCGCGTCCACCACGCCGACTTCGTGTTCACCGCCCAACTGGACGACACAGAGTTCGGGCCAGTAGGTACGCTCCCGCATGAACTCCGTATCGACGGTCACGAAGTCGCCCATGCGCAGGCGCTGACAGGTGTCTACCAGTTCCGCCGTGGTGGTTATCAGGGTCGGCATGGGGAAATCTGAGCGGGGCGATCGGGGCATGGCGTACTTCTACACCGGTCGGCGTCGAAGCCAAGGCGGAACCGACAAGGTGCCGGAGAAGAAAGCGGCATGGCCATTTTGGTAGCGTGTGGTCTGCCCCGATCTCCAACCTGGGTGTCACCCTGCTCCCTCACCAGATCGGCGAAATCATCCTGCCGCTCCCGCACAGCATCGAGAGTCCCGCGATACTATGCTGGACCCGGACGCAGGTTTGTCGCAGGGTGCGTCTTCCCGGCGCGACCGGAGGTGGCGCGCCCATCGCGGGGAGTGCGAAAATGACCCATCGCCCGACCGTCTACGGCACCCGGCATGCCGTGTCCGCTGGCCATTATCTGGCGGCCGCGGCTGCGTTTTCCATCCTGGAATCGGGCGGCAATGCCATTGACGCCGGCTGCGCGGCCGGTATCGCCCTGGGCGTGCTGCAACCTGACCTGGTGAATTTCGCCGGCGTAGCCCCTATCATGATCAGGCTGGCTGATGGCACGGTGGAAAGTATCGCCGGCCTCGGCTGGTGGCCGAAATCCCTGCCCGCCGACCTTTTCATGCGGGAGCATGGCGGCAAGATCCCGGACGGCGTACTCCGTACCGTTGTCCCGGCGGCACCGGATGCCTGGATCACGGCATTGCGCCGCCACGGCACGATGCGTTTCGCCGATGTCGCCGCCCCGGCGATCCGGTTCGCTGGCGAAGGATTCTCGGTTTATCCCCTGTTGGTTACCTCCATCGCATCGCATGAACAAGAATACCGCCGTTGGGCATCGAATACCGCGGTCTTCCTCCCCAATGGGCGCGTGCCACGTGCCGGCGAGAAACTGGTGCAGGCTGACCTGGCATGCACCATGCAATTCATGGCCGACCAGGATCGCGCCGCTGGTCCGGACCGATCCGCCGGCTTGGACGCCGCGCACCACGCCTTCTATCGCGGCGACATCGCCCGGGAGATCGTGAAGTATCAACGCCAGGAGGGGGGCTATCTCTCCATGGACGATCTCGCGGAATACCGCTCGCCCATCGAACCCGTCGTCCGGCGCAGCTGGCGTGGCCATGAGTTGATCACCTGCGGTCCTTGGTGCCAGGGACCAGCCCTGCAACAGGCCCTGGCGTTGGTCGAGCGGGTCGGCATCGACGGATTGGCGCACAACTCCGCCGACTACCTGCATCGCATTGTCGAGTGTCTCAATCTGGCTTTGGCCGACCGGGAGCATTTCTTCGGCGACCCACGCTTTGTGGACGTGCCGATCGACCACCTGCTCGACCCGGCCACGATTGCCAGGCGAGCGGCGGCCGTGCGGGATGACCGGGCTTTCGGGCAGATGCCGGCACCTCTCGATATGCCCAACCGGTCGTATCTGGCCAGTGAGCGCGAACTGCCGAAAGTCGAAGCCGATACGTCCTATTGCTGCGTCGTCGATCGCTGGGGCAACGCGTTCAGTGCCACGCCGTCGGATGGGTCGGGGAATGTCCCAGTGGTTCCCGGCCTGGGTATCACGCCGTCGGGCCGCGGTAGCCAAAGCCGGCCGGACCCGCGCCACCCCGCCGGTGTCGCGCCCGGCAAGCGGCCCCGGTTGACGCCCAATCCTGCCATGCTGGTCACTGACAAGGGCGGGGTCATGCCGTTCGGCACACCGGGCGGCGACGTCCAAACCCAGGCGATGCTGCAGGTGCTGTTGAATATCATGCATTTCGGCATGGACCCGCAAACCGCGATCGAGGCGCCGCGGATCGCATCCTACTCCTTCCCGTCCTCGTTCGCGCCGTTCGAGTATTTCCCCGGACGGCTGGCCGTTGAGGGCCGCATCCCGAAGGCAACCCGTGACGCGCTCTCCGAACGGGGACATGAGATCCAGACTTGGCCTGACTGGACATGGCTGGCGGGGTCGGTGGAAGCCATCTTGACCGACCCGGAAACCGGGATGATGGGCGCGGGTGCGGACCCAAGGCGGCCGGCTTACGCGATCGCGATCTGAGGCGCCATAATCCGGCCAGAGTTGACCGGCGGATGCGGCACAACCAAACCGTGTCATGCCGGCCATGGATATGGCCGGGAGCGCATTTTCCAGCCACGCTCCGCAGTGTGATGGCGTATAGAACCTAATGCGTCCTGACCTTGCTATTGCTGCCCTCCGCTTCGACCCGCTGCTCCCGGTATGGGCGATCGCGGCGCTATCCGGTCTGGCCATCGTGGTACTCGCCCTTGGTTTCTGGCGGCGGGCGCGGGGGACCACGGCACGACTGGCGGCGTTTGCCGTTTTGTTGGTGTGGCTGACCGGCCCGAGACTGGTGCGCGAAACGCGGGAGGCGTTGTCGGACATCGGTTTGTTGGTGATCGACCAGTCGGCCTCGATGCTGGTGGCGGACAGGGCTCGACTGGCGGAAACCGCCCGCACCACCATCGTCGAGCAAGCCGGCCGGCACAGGGATCTGGAACTGCGCGTCCTCACCGTTCCGGAAAGCGGCAATGCCGGGACGCGGCTGTTCACGGAAATCGAGCGAGCGCTGGCCGATATCCCGCGCTCTCGACTGGCCGGAACAATCGCCATCACCGATGGACAGACGCACGACGTCCCCGAAACAGCACCCGGCGGCATGCCTCTGCATGTGCTGGTCCCTGCCCGAGCGGAGGAGACCGACCGCCGTCTGCGGGTCATCGAGGCTCCGGGCTACGGCATCGTCGGAAAATCCGTGACCTTGCGGGTTGCCATCGACGATCTGGGAGGCCCCGCGCGCAACGCCTCTGCCACCTTGACCGTGCGTCGGGATGGCGACCCACCACGGATCGAAAGTGTCCCGGTCGGGCGGGAGCAGCGGATCGAGGTCCCGATCACCCGCGCCGGACCGACCGTGGTGGAGATGTCCGCGAGCCCCTTGCCCGGCGAGGTGTCCGGCCTGAACAATCGGGCTGTCATCGAGATCAACGGTGTGCGCGAACGCCTTCGCGTTCTGCTGGTCTCCGGTGAGCCGCATCCGGGCGAGCGCACCTGGCGCCGCCTGCTGAAGGCGGATCCATCCGTGGACCTGGTGCATTTCACCATCCTGCGCCCGCCCGAAAAGGACGACCTGACGCCGCTGAACGAGCTGGCCCTGATTGCCTTTCCGGTGCGCGAGCTGTTCCAGGACAAGATCGGCGAGTTTGACCTGATCATCCTGGATCGGTTCCAGAATCGCGGCTTGTTGCCGCAACCCTATCTGCTGAATATCGCCAATCGGGTGCGACAAGGTGGTGCTCTGCTGCTGAGCGTCGGGCCGGAGTATTCTGGCAGCACCAGTCTGGCGGCGACGCCTCTGGGTCAGGTGTTGCCCGGTGCGCCGGTGCGCTTCAATGCAGTGATCGACGGGAAGTTCCGGCCCGCGGTCAGCGAATTGGGTCTGCGTCATCCTGTCACCGAGGCTCTGTCCGGCGCCAATACCGACTCCGCTCGGGCTGCAACCTGGGGCGCCTGGTATCGTCGCATCCAGACCGGGCAGGTCCGTGGCGACGTCCTGATGGAAAGCGCGGATGGGCAACCGCTTCTTGCCTTGGATCGTGTGGGCCAAGGTCGAACGGCGCTGCTGCTGTCCGACCAGATCTGGCTGTGGTCGCGCGGTCATGAAGGGGGCGGTCCGCAGGCCGAACTCCTGCGCCGAATTGCGCATTGGCTGATGCGGGAGCCCGAGCTGGAAGAAAATGCGCTGACCGCCCGTGTGGCCGAGGGGCGTCTCACCATCGTTCGACGATCGACCGAGGCCACCACCGCCGCTGCAGTGACCGTCACCGATCCCGACGGAAAGATCCAGATCACGACATTGCGAGAAGCGTCGCCCGGGCGTGCGACTTTGGTGCTGCCCGTAACGACCCCCGGTGTTTGGCAGGTCTCCGACGGCACAAGATCGGCCTATGCCGCGGCCGGCGCCGCCAACCCTCCGGAGCTCTCGGACCTTCGGGCCACCGCCACATTGTTGAACCGCGTGGTTCGAGCGTCCGGAGGGGGTGTCCATTGGCTAGGGAGGCACGGAGAGCCCGAGATACCGGAATTGCGCAGAACTGAGCCGGGTCGCGTCGCATCGGGTGGGTCATGGGTCGGGCTCGAGCGGAGGAAGGATCACCTGGTGACTGGCGTCGCGTCGCTGGCGCTGTTACCGGCTTGGGCGTCTCTGCCGCTGATGCTCGCGTTGCTTGTGTTCGCCTGGCGCCGAGAGGGCACCTGATGGTGGCGGCCGGTTGTCACGTATCCCGAGACAGCCGACATGCGGACCAGTTCTGGGTCATCGTGGCTGGCGAATCTTCTCAAACTGGCGAGGGGATCCTTCGGCCGTCGCCGTAGTGTCCCGATTTGCCTGCGGGCCCGAATTGGCGACACCCTGCGCGGATGGACAATCTGCCATGGCTGATTGCGGCCGGCTTTCTAGCCGGTGCCATGAATGCAATCGCAGGAGGTGGGTCTTTCGTCACCTTCCCCGTGCTGGTCCTCGCCGGGCTTCCTGCGGTGATCGCCAATGCCACCAGCACCGTCGCGCTGTTTCCAGGCACGATTGCCAGCACCTGGGCCTATCGCGATGCGCTGCGAGGCATCGCCGGGGTCAGGTTGCGCGTCATGCTACCGATCAGCGTGGTCGGCGGTTTGGTCGGCGCCGGGCTGCTATTGGTTGCCCCCGCCTCCGCCTTTGACGCGATTATTCCCTGGCTCCTGCTGCTGGCGACAATGACTTTTGCCGGAGGGAGGGAATTCGGACTCGCGCTCAGTCGACGGGTTCGCATCGGCATGATGCCCCTGCTGCTGATCCAGTTCGCGATTTCCGTCTATGGCGGATATTTTGGCGGCGCTGTTGGACTGATGATGCTGGCGGTCTGGAGCCTGTTGGACGCGGCAGAGTTGAAATCCATGGCAGGTGCCCGAACGCTGTTGGTCAGTGCGGCCAACGGAGCAGCTGTCCTGTGTTTCATATCTGCCGGGGCTGTAGCCTGGCCCGAAGCCCTGTCGATGCTGGTTGCCGCGGCGATCGGTGGCTATGCCGGCGCCCGCGCCGCGGGCCGCGTTCCTGCCCGGGTGATCCGGCTGCTGGTCCTGTTGATCAGCACAACCGTGACCGCGGCTTTCTTCGCCCGCGCGTACGGATGAGAGCCAGAGCGATTTCGTTTCGACTGGAAACGGCAAACCAATTTCGAACCTCGCCTTGTGGTTCTCGCTCTGTAACACTTTGCGCGGCGTGACCGCGCGCGAAACCCCCGGCATCGCCACCCCGGAAGCGGGACTGGTCGTTCAGAAGGTGATCTGAGTCACCAGCCCCAATACAAAGGCGTTGCCGATTGTGCGGCCCGGATTGTTCGGATCGGGAATCCCACCGGCTGGCCGGATCACGTATTGGATATCCGGCTGCAACGTCCACCACCCCGTGAGCTGGATCGCATAGGTTGCCTCGATCACGGTCTCACTGCCGCGGATCGGGCTGTATGTGCCGGGATTGTAGAATGCCACGTCCCCGTCATAGCCACGCGACCGCGCACCGACCTTGGCATAGGCAAAGCCTATCCCGGCGGTGTCGTTCTCACGGCCCGGGATCATGCCCTTCCAGGTAAGCCCGCCATTGACATACAGAGACAGCGGACTGCGATCGTTCGGTGCGCCGGTGATGCGACCGAATACGCCAATGCCCTGGTCTTTGGTCTCGCCGGTCTGCCAGATCATCTGGTCGGCGCCGAGATAGACGCTGTAGTTTCCGTAATGGCTGCGTGGGATGCCGTTACTGGCCGGATTGGCGAGAGAGATGCCGTTGATGTCGTAACGTGGGTCCTGGAACCCATTGTTGTTGAACCAGAACCCAATCCGGTACATCCCCGGCAGGCCCGGACCGTCCTTGGATTGGTTGACGGCGTACTGCGCCTCGGTGAACACCGAGTAGCCGTTGGTAATCGGAAACCGCGTGCCGCTGTGGTTCAAGAGTTGCGGATTGCCCGTGCCTTGTCCGGCCGGATTGCCGTTGAAGATCGCCGCCAGCAAGGTTACGTCGTCGGTTGGTTTGATCTTCAGCCGAATCCCCAGCGCACCCATCGGATAGGCCGGGCCGCCGCCAGGCAGCGCAGAGCCGGCCAGCGGCGGCCACCCGAATGTGGAATTTATGAACAACGATGTGGCAGACGTAAGCTGCAGGCCATCGTCGGTGGTCGGGCCGTACTGGCTGATGATGAATTCATCGTCGGCCCGGAACTGACCGGCACGAATGGAAACCCGGTCATCGAACAAGGATTGCTCATAATACAGATCGTACAGCCGGGTGGCGCGCGTCGCCTCGAAAGTCGCAACCGTGTGATACGCGTTGCCGACCAAATTGGCACTCGGGCCGCGCCCGTGGATCTGCAAGGCGCTGGCAATAAACGTGCCGCCCTTCCACAGACCAAGCTTCTCGGTATCAAACGTAAGACTGATCTGGGTCACACCGTTATAGACCGCGCCACGCTTCAATCCGCCGCTTAGGTTGCCCCAGACCGCGCTGGTCTCGGTGGCCTGGAGGGTGATTCCCTTGTTTTCCAGCGAGCTACGGAGGCCGCCCGGATCCCCAAACAGCCTATCCCGCTCCCAGAATCCGGCATCGTCGTCTGCTCGGCCGGCCGCTGGGGCCAGCAGGAGTGATGCTCCGAGGGTTATCGCGGAAAGCCATGAGAGGTTGGCTGCTGTTTTGATGGCGGCAGAGATGCTCGATCGGCGCATGGGTTATTCCGATGGTTCCAGGCAGACTGCGTGGACTTCGTAAACAAATCGTGTCCGGGCCGGGCCTGCACGTGAAACAGCATGCACGATCAAGGGCGTTGACCGACCCTCGTCCGCCCCCTACGAGAAAGGCGGCACCCGATCGGACGCCGCCCTTACCGTGACCGTTGACCGGATTACAGCGCGGCGATGATGGCCTCGGCCTTGCTGACTTCGAAGCCCCCGGGTGCCTCGACACCCAGATGCGTCACCTTCCCGTCCACCGCGACCAGGGCATAACGCTGGCTGCGCCAGCCCATGCCACGCGCGTTCAGATCAAGTTCCAGGCCGATCGCCTTGGCGAAAGCCGCTGCGCCATCGGCCAGCATTTCGACCTTGCCGCTGGTGCCCTGGTCCTTGCCCCATGCGCCCATCACGAACGCATCGTTGACCGAGATGCAGGCGATGGTGTCGACGCCCTTCGCCTTGATCGCGTCCGCGTTCTGCACGAAGCCCGGCAGGTGCTTGGCGCTGCAGGTGGGGGTGAAAGCGCCCGGAACGGCGAACAACACCACCTTCTTACCCTTGAAGATATCGTCCGTGGAGGTCTCCTTCGGCCCCTCGGACGTTGCGACCATCAGCTTCATCGACGGAATTGTGTCACCGACCTTGATCGTCATGGAATTCTTGCTCCCCATTGGGTGTCTCGCGGGCCTGCCAAGCTGGGCAGTGACGGACTCCTAGCCGGCCTTGGCGCTGGTGTCACGCCGGGGTCGTCGATGCCGGTCGCTCACGTTAACGCCCGCAGCCTTGCCGGGACCTCCGCAATCGCCTCCAAATCCACATTCGCAAACGCCAGCCGCAGATGCCTCTCCTGCCCCGGCCCGAAGAACGGCCCCGCCAGCGACAGCAGGCCGCACTCGGTTGCCAACGCCTCTCCTACCGCCAACGCGTCACGTTCCCCCTCAGGGATCCTGATATAGGCGAAATAAGTGCCGAGCGCGTCGATGTGCCAGTCTTGGAGCTGGCCGACGCCGTCGCGGAATACGCGGGCACGCTCCGCGATGATCACACGGTTCCCGGCCTTCCATGCATGCAGATTGTCAATCGCCCAGGTCAGCCCGGGCAAAGGCCCACGAGGCGGGCAAATCTGCATCGTGTCCAGCACCTTGTTCAGCTCAACCCGCACCCGAGGCCCACAGACCATCGCTCCCACCCGATGCCCCGCCACGCAGTAGGCCTTTGAGAACGAGTAGAGATGGATGACGCCATCTCGCCATTCCGGGTCCTGGAACAACCCATGCGGCGGCAGGGTGCTATCCGGCAGAAAGTCCCGATAGGATTCATCGACGATCAACCAGATCCCCCGCTGCCGGCACAGGTTGGCAAACCGAGCGATGACGTCGGGCGGATATATCGACCCGGTTGGATTGTTGGGACTGATCAGGACGATGGCTCGCGTGCGCTCGGTGATCAGCGCCGCGGCCCGCTCCGGATCAGGCACGAACCCGTCCTCCGCCCGACACGGTAAGGGCAGCGCTTCCAGGCCCTGCATCGTCAGCGCCATGGCGTTGTTGAAATACCACGGCACCGGCAGCATCACCTGGTCACCGACGCCGCACAGAACGGTCATCGCCATGGTGAACCCCAGATTGGCGCCCGCGGTGATGGCGACGTCGCCGGCGCCCAGATCGGCGCCATAGACGCGGTTGATATCGGCGGCCAATGTTGCTCGCAGCGCCTCATCCCCGTCGATCGTCCCATAGCGTGCCTGCACTGGGGATGCAGCGCCCTCGGCCAGGCGAGCCGCAAGGTCGGGGTGCGTCGGATAGCCCGGCACCGCCTGGGTCAGGTCGATGATCGGACCGGCCCGCCCGTCGTAGCGGTTGGCCCAGGCCTTGGCCGTGGGGATCGGGGCCGCGAAGGTCGCGCGAATACGGGGGGAAAGCGGAGGGGCTGTCATCCGTGCAGTTTGCGTGGATATCGGCTGGTCGGGAAGGCCCTTGCCGACGCCTGATATTGCCTCCCCTTCGCCGCGGCGCTACTCCCCCGCCGTTGAGGAGTTAGCCCGCATGCGCGTCAAGGATGTGAAGAAAGTCGTTCTCGCCTATTCGGGCGGGCTGGACACCAGCGTGATCCTGCGCTGGCTGCAAACCACCTACCACTGCGAGGTCGTGACCTTCACCGCCGATCTCGGCCAGGGCGAGGAGCTTGGGCCGGCCCGCGAGAAGGCAGAAATGTTCGGCGTGAAGGAAATCTTCATTGACGATCTGCGCGAGACCTTCATGACGGATTTCGTCTTCCCGATGTTCCGCGCCAACGCCTTGTACGAAGGCCAATACCTGCTCGGCACCTCCATCGCGCGTCCGTTGATCGCTCAGCGCCAGATCGAGATCGCCGAGATGGTCGGCGCCGATGCCGTGGCGCATGGCGCGACCGGCAAGGGCAACGACCAGGTGCGGTTCGAACTGTCCTATTACGCACTGAAGCCCGACATCAAGATCATTGCCCCGTGGCGGGAATGGGACCTGACCAGCCGCACGACCCTGATCGAGTTCGCCGAGGCGCACCAGATCCCCATCGCCAAGGACAAGCGCGGCGAGGCCCCATTCAGCGTCGACGCCAACCTGCTGCATTCGTCCTCCGAAGGCAAAATCCTGGAAGACCCGGCCGTCGAGGCAGATGAAATCGTCTACCAGCGCACCATTCGGCCTGAAGACGCACCGGATCGGGCAACTGTCATCTCAATGGATTTCGAGCATGGCGATCCGGTGGCCATCGACGGCATCCGCCTGTCGCCGGCCGCTCTGCTGACCCGGTTGAACGAACTGGGCAAGGCGAATGGCATTGGTCGGCTGGATCTCGTGGAGAACCGGTTCGTCGGCATGAAATCGCGCGGCATCTATGAAACCCCCGGTGGCACTATCCTGTTGCTGGCCCATCGGTCCATGGAAAGCATCACCTTGGATCGCGAGGCGGCGCATCTCAAGGATAGCCTCATGCCGCGCTATGCGGAGCTGATCTACAATGGCTTCTGGTTCAGCCCGGAGCGGCGGATGCTGCAGGCACTGATCGATGAGAGCCAAAAAAGCGTCAGCGGCCGGGTGCGGTTGAAGTTGTACAAAGGGAACGTCACCTGCATCGGCCGTGAGTCGCCGAACAGTCTGTATGACACGCGGGTGGTGACGTTCGAGGAAGACCAGGGCGCCTACGACCAGTTCGACGCCCAGGGCTTCATCAAGCTGAATGCGCTGCGGTTGCGGTTGGGCGCGATGGTCGGGCGTCGCGGCGGGGCGTTGTAGGCGTCCAGAAAAGTCCGTCGGCCATTCAGCTTCGAGTCTCCCCCGCGATCCTGGGTCAGGGATCTTGATCTAGAACCGGAGTCCCCTGCCGAAACCAAGCCTTGGCAATCTTGTCGCCTTCGACGTCATCAACGGCGTTGACGTCAATTTTGCCTCGGCCCTCTGGGAAATTGCGGGCAGCAATCCCTCGGTCGACCACCGGGCCTACGGAGGAAAAGCGGCCCAGCAACTCGCCGGACAGATCCGGTTCCTGGAAACGCGCCACGTAGCGGGCACGGATCTCTGCCAAACCACGTGCGAGCAAGCTGTCGGAATGCGCGAAATATCGCGCATCGTCGTGCCAGGTCGCCATGAATGCCGCGATGTCACGCGCGTTGCAGGCCGCGAGTTGATGAACGATGCCGGCTTCGGGAGATGGCATATCGGATCTTCCCTGGCCTGACCGTCCAAGGCGATACCAGGGACTAGGCGGGCCGGCCCATCCCGTCACTCAAGCAATGTCAGCAACCCCTGCAACAATTGCGTCGGCGTCGGCGGGCAGCCGCGGATCACCAGATCGACCGGGACGACAGCCGAGACGCCGCCGACCACGGCGTAGCTCCCGGCAAACACGCCCGCATCGGCGCCGCAATCCCCCACTGCGACCACCCATTTCGGATCGGGCGTGGCTTGCCAGGTCCGTTCCAGTGCTTCCCGCATGTTCTTGGTCACTGGCCCGGTGACCAGCAAGACGTCGGCGTGACGAGGGGAAGCGACAAAATGCAGGCCGAACCGTTCCAGGTCATGGAACGCATTGTTCAGGGCATGGATTTCCAGTTCGCAACCATTGCAGGACCCGGCATCGACCTGGCGGATCGCGAGGCTTCGCCCCAGCTTGCGGCGGGCTGTCGCATCCAGGGTCGCTGCAAGCTTGGCCAGGTCCGGGTCGATTTCCGGTTTGGGCTCCGTCAATGGTCGCCCCAGACCTTCCAGCAGATGTCTCAGCATGGGTCGGTCACAGGTCGTGTCCCGAGTAGGAGCAGTTGAAGCTCTTGTTGCATAAGGGAAAATCCGCGACGATGTTGCCTTCGATCACCGCTTCCAGCAACGGCCACTGGAACCAGGACGCGTCGCGGGCGTGACAGCGCTCGACCACGCCGCCAACGATGCGCAGCCAGATCAGCAGATCGCCGCGGAAGGCTTCGACCAGGGCCATGCCTTCTCCGGTTGCGACGGATGGGTCGATCGGGACCAGCGTTTCCCCGGCTGGCAGACCTTGCAGCAACTGGTCCAGCAGCGACAGGCTTTGCCGGATTTCTTCGATCCGAATCCAGACGCGGGCATTGACATCGCCGTCGCTCCGCACCGGCACGGAAAACGACAGCGCGTCATACGGCTTGTATCCCGGCGAGCGACGCGCATCGAAATCCCGACCCGAGGCACGTCCGACATAGCCCCCGGCGCCGAACTGGCGGACCAGTTCAGGCTTCAGGAAGCCGGTGGTCACCGTCCGGTCCTGCAAGGACGCCATGCTGTCGTACAGTGCCACCAGCGGTGGGAAGCGGGTGCCGATTTCGGTCAGCAGGTCCCGAATCAAGCTCATCCGGGGCGCATCGAGGTCCGTTGCCACACCGCCGGGAACGATCCGATCCATCATCAACCTGTGGCCAAAACAGGCGTTGGAGCAGCGCAGCACCCGCTCCCGCAGCACCGCGCAATGCGCCAGCATGATGCTGAACGAGGCGTCGTTGCAGATTGCGCCGAAGTCCCCGAGATGATTGGCGATGCGTTCCAACTCGGCCATAATCGCGCGCAACCAAGTGGCGCGCGTGGGGATGGTGAGGCCGAGCGCCGCCTCGATTGCCTGGCTGAAGGCGAGACTGTAGGCGACGGTGCTGTCGCCGGAGATGCGTCCGGCGATACGGCGCGCCCGGTCCATGGGGGCGCCGGCGAGCAGCCAGTCGATCCCCTTGTGGACGTAGCCCAGGCGCTGTTCCAGCCGGACCACCGTTTCGCCATCGGCGGTGAAGCGAAAATGTCCGGGCTCGATGATGCCAGCATGCACGGGGCCGACGGGGATCTGGTGCAGCCCCTGGCCCTCCACCGGCAGGAATCTGTATGACGCGGCCGGTGGCGTCTCGCCCTCCCAGCGGCCGTGATCCAGCCAGGGGCGTGTGTCGGGCAGCCCGATTGGGTTCAATCCGAACAGGTCGCGCATGGCTCGCTCCAGCCGGATCGCGGGCGGGTGCAGGCGTCCGATCGAAGGATAGGCCCCGCCGGCACAATCCAGACTGAGCACCGCAACAGGGGGATCCCCCTCGCCCAACAATGCCATGTGCGCGCGCCCGACCTCGCCCCAGACGCTCAGGAGCGTGACCTCGCCGCGGGCAAGGGCGTCGATGGCGATTTCCCAGGCGACGGCATCGACCTCATGGCGCGGCCATGGCGCGGAGCCGACAACGGGGCGGCCTTGGGTCAACAGGTCGTGTAACTGGGTCATCCGAGCTGCACCGCGACGTGCTGGAACCACGCCACCAGCGGCGGCGGCAACCAAATGCCAGCGATCAGCACCAGCAGCAGATGGGCGAACATCGGCAGGTAGGATGCCCGTACCGGACCGACGGCTCCCTTCACCGGGCCGAATGCCAAATCGTTGACCCGCATCAGCAGGGCGCCGAATGCCAGCAAAAGGCCGAAGACGAACAGCACCGCCAGCATTGGCGCGCGAGCAAACGTGGTTGATGCAACCAGGAACTCACTGGTGAAGACACCGAATGGCGGCATGCCGCCGATCGCCGCTGCCCCTGTCACCAGGGACCAGCCGAGCACCGGGTGCGAAATGGTCAGGCCGCCTATATCGGCCATGCGCTGGGTTCCCTTGACCTGGACGACATGGCCCACGGCAAAGAAGATCGCCGATTTCGTCAGGCTGTGCATCGCCATGTGCAGCAACCCGGCGAAGTTGCCCAGCGGCCCCGCCATGCCGAACGCGAACACGATGATCCCCATGTGCTCGATCGACGAATAGGCGAACAAGCGTTTGATGTCGCGCCGCCGATACAGCATGAAGGCAGCGAAAATCAGCGACAGCAGCCCCATGCCGATCATCAGCGATCCTGGGGCCAGGGAGCCGGGATTGGCTGCGATCAGCATCTTGAAGCGCAGCAGGGCATACAGCGCGACATTCAGCAGCAGGCCGGATAGCACGGCGGAAATCGGCGTCGGGCCCTCGGAATGCGCGTCGGGCAGCCAGGCGTGCAGCGGTGCCAGCCCAACCTTGGTGCCGTAACCGAGCAACAGGAAGATAAAGGCGATGTTCAGCAGAGATGGATCGAGCGACGCGGCATGCGAGACCAGAGTCGTCCAGACCATGGCGTCCAGACCCTCACCGATGACCGGCAGCGCGGCCAGGTAGACCAGGATGGTGCCGAACAGGGCAAGCGCGATGCCGACACTGCCGAGGATGAAGTATTTCCAGGCGGCTTCCAGCGCTTCGGCCGTGCGGTAGATACCGACCATCAGTACCGTGGTCAGGGTTGCCAGTTCGACCGCGACCCACATCAGGCCGATATTGTTGGCGACCAGCGCCAGGCTCATGCCGAACAGCATGATCTGGTACATCGCGTGGTAGAACCGCAGATGCCACGGCGTCAGGCGGCCGATTTCCAGCTCGTGGGCGATGTAGCTGGCACTGAACACGCTGGTGGTGAAACCGACGAACGCGTTCAGGATGATGAACACCACGTTCAGGTCATCGACAAACAGGTATTGTCCTGGCACCGGCCGGCCCGCCAGCAGCATCAGCGCGCACAGCAACGCCCCCAGGCTCGCCGCCATGTTTAGTCCCGCTGACAGACGGTAACTGGGCAAGAGTGCCAGGACGGCGGCCGCGACCAGTGGGATGGCCAGAACCCCCAGGAGCGGGTCGATACTGAACACAAACGACATCACCTCTGGCCCCCGCGAAACTTGTCCAATGCGCCGACGTCGACCGTGTCGAAACGCTCGCGGATGCGGAACAGGAAGATGCCGATGACGATGAAGGCGATCAGGATTGAAAAGGCGATACTGATCTCGACCACCAGTGGCATGCCGCGCGCGCCGGTGGCGGCTAGGTTGATGCCGTTCTCCAGCGACATGAAACCGACGACCTGACTGACGGCATTGCGACGGGTGACCATCATCAACAGACCGATCAGCACCACGGACAGGGCAAGCGCGATGTCCTCCCGGGCGATCGGGTCGGCCTTGGCGGTGACCGGCAGCATGACTTCCAGCGACAAGGCGACCAGAGCCATGCCGGCCAGCATGGTCAGGCCGACGCTGACGACCGTCTCGATTTCCCGGTGCACGCCCATGCGAAACACCATGCGGCGCAGCGCCCAGGGCACCAGGACGGCCTTGAAGCCCAACGCGATTGCCGCGGTCACGTAAAGATGCGGAGAGCCCTGGATATGCGCCTGCCACGCGACCGACAGCGACAACACCAGCGCATGCAGTGCCAGGACGTTGAGCAGCGCGTAAAGCCGGACCTGATACAGCATCATGAAACTGACCAGCACCAGGGCGCCTGCCAGCATGTGGGCGATATCGAAGGACAGCCCGTGCATCCGCTACATCCCCCGTGACACGAACAGCAGAAGCACACCCAGCAGGGCCAGCATCAGCGCGGCACCGAGGAAATTTGGTACCCGGAACACCCTCATCTTGGCGATCGACATTTCCGAGATACCCAGCAGAATCCCCGCTCCGGTCAGCTTCACCAACCATGCGCAGGCGCCCGAAGCGTAATCCAGCGGCGTGCTTGCAGAGCCGGCCAGTCCGAAGGGCAAGAACAGGCAGATAATCAGCGACGCATACGCCAGCAATTTCAGGGACGCGGCGAGGTCGATCATCGCCAGATGACGGCCGGAATATTCCAGTACCATCGCCTCATGCACCATCGTCAGTTCCAAGTGCGTGGCCGGGTTGTCCACGGGGATACGGCCGTTTTCGGAAATCGCCACAATGATCAGCGCCACCAAGGCCAAGGCAAGGGACACTCGCAGCCCCACCGCCTCCGATTGCATGAAGACGGCGATCGTCGACAATTGGGTGGAGCCGGCGATCAGCGCCACCGAAAACACGATCATGACCATCGCGGGTTCGGCCAGAGAGGCAATCATCACCTCCCGCGAGGCACCGATGCCGCCGAAACTGGTGCCAATGTCCAGCCCGGCCAGGGCCTGAGCAAAGCGCACGCCGCCAAACAATGCGATGATGACCAGCAGATCGCCGGACCAACTGAACAGCAGGCCGGTCGCGAACGTGGGGATCAGGGATGCGGCGACCCAGGTGATCGCAAACACGACATAGGGAACCACCCGGAACAGCCAGGAGGCATTCTCCGCCATCACGACGTCCTTGCCCAGCAGTCGCCGCAGGTCGCGATAGGGTTGAAGCAGCGGCGGGCCGCGACGGCGTTGCAGCCTGGCCTTGACCTTGCGCACCAGTCCAGTGAGCAGCGGCGCCAATCCCAGGACCAACGCCATCTGCGCCAGTTGGGTCAGCAGAGCGCCCATCATGTCCATAGCGTCACCGCCATTGTGTCATTGCCATAATGTCAGCGACACCAGCAGGATGACGAGAGCCGCGAACACGAACCCCAGATAGCGCCGGATAGTCAGGAACTGCATCACGTTCAGTATCATCGCCACGGCCAGGACCAAGCGAACGATGGGGGCATAGGCGAGTTCCCATATCGTGTCGTGGCTGATTTTCACGATGCTGGCCGCCCTGGTGTCACCGGGGGGCGGCATATCCACCGTCTCCCGCGTGCGGAACACGACGGCGCCATAAACCCGGCGGATTGGTTGGTCAAAACTGCCGGCCGTGTATTGAGTGGCCGGGTTCGGGTCAGGAAAGCCACAGTCCCACGGCGGCGCTCGGCGCAGACCGCTTGAGGCGAACCGGTGGATCACCACCACGGTGAGAACCGTGCTGACGGTGATGAACAGAAATACCAACAGCCCGTTATAGGAGCTACGGCTCGCGGCAATCGGTGCCACGGTCAGCCAGGCATCGCTCACCTGTGGGACCAGGCGGGCACCGCTCAGCGCTTGTAGGACCGGCGCCAGGAAGTCGATCACCGCACCGGGCAGGATGCCGCCCAGCAAACAGAGCCCGGCAAAGATCAGCATTGCCGCCTGCGACCAGATGTCCGTCTCCCGCGCCTGTTCGACCGCCAGGCTACGCGGCCGCCCCAGAAACGCGATGCCAAAAGCCCGCACGAAGCATGCCGCGGCCAGAGCGGCGGCCAGGGCGAGCAGGGCGCCATCCACCGGAATCGCCAATTTCGGACCCCACTGCGGCAACTCTGGTCGCAGCAGGATTGCCTGGAAGATCAGCCACTCAGAGGCGAACCCGTTCAGTGGCGGCAGGGCCGATAGCGCGATGCAGCCGACCAGGACCGCGAAGGCGGTGCGCGGCATGCGGTGGATAAGCCCGCCCATCCGCTCCAGGTCACGATGACCGGTCGCGTTCAGGACCGCGCCGGCGCCGAAGAACAGCAGGCTCTTGAACACGGTGTGGTTCAGCGCATGAAAGAACGCGCCGGTCAGGGCGAGCGTGACACCGGTGGTGAACGCATTGGCCTTGAACGCCAAAGCGAGACCCAGGGCGACAAAGACGATGCCAATATTCTCGACGGTCGAGAACGCCAGAAGCCGCTTGATATCCCGCTCCAGCATCGCGTGCAGGACTCCCAGCACGGCGGTGATACCCCCCAGTACCAGCACGATGGTGGCGAACCACCAGGGCGGGGTCGGCAGCAGATCGAAGACGATGCGAACGAAACCGTAGATCGCGACCTTCGTCATCACCCCGCTCATCAGTGCCGAGACATGGCTTGGCGCGGCCGGATGGGCGAGAGGCAGCCAAACATGCAACGGCACAAGGCCAGCCTTCGCGCCGGTCCCGATTAGCGCCAGTAACAGGGCGGCCGAGGCCAGGCCATTGGATGGGGATGCCGCCCGGATGGCATCGAACGCGTAATTCCCGCCCGGACCGGCCAGCACGCCAAACGCGAGCAGCAAGGTCATGCCGCTGAATGCTGCCATCAGCATATACACAAAGGCCGCGCGCGCATTGCCGTCCTCCCGGTGCTGCGCCATCACCAGGGCCCAGGAGGAGATCGACATCAGTTCCCAAGCGAACAGGAACGTGAACGCGTCGTCGGCCAGGATGACCAGGTTCATGCCGGCCAGGAACACGGGGTAGAACGGCAGCACGCGGGCTGGTTCTTCTTCATGCCGGCCATAGCCGATGGCGAACAGGCTGGCCCCGGCGCCGCCCAGTCCGGTCAGGACCAGAAAGAAAGATGCCAGAGCGTCGAGGCGGAGATGCATTCCGCTGCCAGGAAGGCCGAGCGGCAGGGACAGATGTTGAATTGGGCCGGCCATGGCCGCCAGACCAATGCCGAGGACCGCAAGACAGAGGATCAGGCAACCACCGTAGGTCAGGCCTCGTCCGATCGGCATTCGTGCCGTAATCGTCGCCGCCATGCCCAGGAGCAGCAGGCAGAGGATAGCGATCAGCACGGTGTCCATGATGCCTCGCCGCTCTAGGGGGTAACGGGCGAAGCGAGGCGGACACCGCGACCGCCACCCGGGCTGGCCGCTCCGGCAGCGATCAGTTCGATGCCAGCGGCATGCAATGCGGCCACCAGCTTCATCAACGAGTCGACATTGCCCCGCACGACGCCGTCACTGGCTTCCATCCGCTGGACAGTTGGCAGGGACAGGCCGGAAAGTTCGGCCAGGCGTCGCTGGTCGATCCCCAGTAGGGCGCGCGCCGCCCGCATTTGGCCGGCTGTTATCATGTTTCAAACATCAGTTGTCCGATCCATGATTGGAAATTGACTCAATCTCCATCATTATTCAAGCCGTTCCCAAGATTGCCGGCCCGCTTGTTCCGTCGCTTTCATCGATGGATGGGTCGATGGTCCGAGTTCCGATCGACCCACCAGATAGTCGGCCACCAGAGGCCCCCAGATCGCCGAACCGCCCGGACCGAAAAAGAGCGAATGTCCGTCTTCCCGGAAAGGCCCGAGCTGGAACAATCTGGCGGACGCCCCTGAATGCCGGAACGCATCGTGCATGGCCCTGGCGAGCCTCGGGCTGAAAAACGTATCATTCTCCGTATAGATCCAGAGCATGGGTGTGGTCGCGGTTGCGCCCAAAGTACTGGCAGCACGGACCAGTTCCTCGGGGCGGCAATTGGTGTGTGGGATGTTGCCGACCCGCCCGCCTCGGCCACCGGCCATGCTGACCATCGCGACAACATGTGGATGCGGTACGCTGTTGTAACCAAGCGCCGCCCAGCCTCCGGCGGACTGTCCAACGACAACTACCCCGTCGGCGCGGGCGTATGGCAGGTTTCTGGCATAACGCACCGTCGCATCGAGGTCATGCGCGCCTTCCCGGGCGGCCGCGACAAACTCAGCGGCGCTACAGCGGCCCGTCGTTTCGACCCACCGCCCGCCAGTCAGTCCATACCCACGACGGATCCCGGCCACCGCCACGAAGCCGCGGGCCATGAACCATTGAATGGTCTCGTGATCGCATGCGATCGGCATCATGGAGGGGCGGCGCGTCGGATCGGCCGGCGTGCCGTGCGCGATGACCACGATCCGCGCCGGCTGCTCTCCGGTCGGTCGGCACACCCTGGCGTAGAGCAGGCGTGCAGGATCGAGGATATCGCCAGCCGGGATCCAATGCAGTTGTTCACGAAAGGGACCGGCGGGGTACCCGATCGGGCCGGGTCGAGCCGGAACCACCACATTCTGACCTGCGCAATTGGCCAGCAGGGCCAAGCAAACCAAAATCTGCCAAGTGATCTTCAAGCCGGACACGTCGCGTTCGCGTGGCATCCCTGACCAGCCAGTACGTCATAACCGGTCATGGAAAGCGCGATCAGCGCCGCAGGTCCAGGATCAGCGCCTCGGCGTCCTCCTGGCTCATGGCCATCGCGGCATTGACGGCGTCGCGGGTGAACCCCGCCCGTGCAAGAATGGCCATTTCCCGTTGGCGTGCGGCCGCGTCGGGCGCCTCCGTCATCCGGAACGGTCCGATCCGCCGTCGCCGCGCCAGGGTCAGCGCGGAGGCCAACTCGGTGTCCGGGTCGTTGGGCAGGACGGATTGGGTGATCTCGGCTTTGACCCCCTTGGTTGCCAGTCGAGCGGCAATGGCGCGACGGGACAGACCGGAGCGGACGAGGCCGCGCGCCTTCCCAGCAGCGAATTCAGCATCATTCAGGACGCCAGACGCGACCAACCCGGCCACCACCCTTGCCGCCGCCTGCCTGGCCGTGGCGACCTGGTCCGCCATGACCTCGCGATCGTCGACGCTCCGGGCCCAGCGGCTGATGCGACGGTCCAGCACCTGTCGCACCCCGGCTTCGGTCGCGGCGAAGCGCGCCAGATAGGACAGGGCGGCGTCGCGAAGAGTCGCCTCCGTGGGGGGAGGGCCGGGAGTGTCGCGGTCCGGATGCTGCGGCATGGGGTGACGATGCCAGTTGATGGTGGGGTTTGGAAGGCCGTGGCGAAGGGCACGGGACCGTCTGGTGCCCGGCCGCCTGCCGCATGCAAGGCCGATCTGCGCGTTTTGGTCGCAAGTGCCGTTTGACTTCGGTCTGCCAGTGCACAATGATCCACGCTTCCCTCGGAGCCGCCCCGAAAGGTCGCGGGCGGGAGATCCGTTGGGAAATAGCAACCGAGGGTCATAACCCCCATGATTTCTGCTCTTCTGCCGAACTACGCCCGTGCCGACCTTGCCTTCGAGCGGGGCGAAGGCGCCTGGTTGTGGACGGTCGACGGGCGACGATTCTTGGATTTCGGGTCGGGCATCGCCACGGCCTCGATCGGACACGGCCACCCGCATCTGGCGAAAGCCATTGCCGAACAGGCCGCCAGGGTGATGCACGTGTCCAACCTGTATCGCATCCCGCAGGCCGAGAGACTGGCCCAGCGGCTGGTGGATCTGACCTTCGCGGACAGCGTGTTCTTCTGTAACTCGGGCGCGGAAGCGAACGAGGGCATGATCAAGATGATGCGTCGTGCCATGTCGGATGCCGGCAAGCCGGAACGCTTCCGCTTCATCTGTTTTGAGGGCGCGTTTCACGGCCGTACCCTGGCGACGTTGGCCGCTACCGGCAACCCGCACTACCTGGAGGGTTTCGGCCCCGTGGTGGAAGGGTTCGACCACGTTCCGTTCAACAACATGAACGCCGTGCGCGACAAGATCGGGCCGAACACCTGCGGCATCATCGTCGAGCCGATTCAGGGGGAGGGCGGGGTGCGTCCAGCCGACATGCAGTTCCTGCGGGATCTGCGTGCGGTGTGCGACGAATACGGCATCATCCTGGGCATGGACGAAGTGCAGTCCGGCATGGGCCGCACCGGCAAACTGTTCGCGCATGAATGGGCCGGCATCACGCCGGACGTCATGTCCGCGGCCAAGGGCATTGGCGGCGGGTTCCCGCTGGGTGCTGTCCTGGCCAAGGAACAGTTCGCCAAGGCGCTGGTCCCGGGCACGCACGGCACCACCTATGGCGGCAATCCGTTGGCGTGCGCTGCCGGCAATGCCGTGCTGGACGTGATCTCGGCCCCAGGCTTCATCGAAGACGTGGAGCGCAAGGGCCGTAAGCTGCGTGCCGAACTCGACAAGATCGCGAGGGAATTCCCTTCCTTGTTCGAGAACGCGCGCGGCATGGGACTTTTGCAAGGCATCAAGTGCGTCGTGCCGGTCGGCCAGGTGCAGGCAGCCTGCGTCGCAGAAGGCCTGATGGCGATCACGGCCGGAGAGAACACGCTGCGCTTGGCGCCCCCTCTGGTCGTTACCGACAGCGACATCGACCAGGCCATGGTGATGCTGCGTGCCGCGGCGGGAAAGGTGGCCGCAACTGTCGCAAAGGCCGCCGCACCGTGAGCGTTTCGCTCCGTCGCGGAACCAAGTCAGCGGGCCGGTCCACCGATGCGGTGGCCGGCCCAAGGCACTTCCTTGACTTGCGCGATTTCGATCCCGCGACCCTGCGCCAGATGCTGGACATCGGGACGGGTTTCAAGCGCGCCGGCGGAGTTAACTCCCGCCCTCTCGCGGGCAAGACGCTGGCGTTGATTTTCGAGAAACCATCCACCCGTACTCGTGTTTCCTTCGAAGTTGGCATGCGTCAGCTCGGCGGCGATGTGATCGTGTTGAGCGCCAAGGAGATGCAGATTGGGCGGGGCGAGACGGCCGCCGATACGGCGCGTGTGCTGTCGCGCTATGTCGATGCGATCATGCTGCGCACCGATAGCGCGTCCAAACTGCATGAGCTCGCGGATCATGCCACTGTGCCGGTCATCAATGGCCTGACCGACAAGTCGCATCCTTGCCAATTGATGGCCGACGTCATGACGTTCGAGGAACATCGCGGCCCGATCGCCGGCCAAGTGGTGGCCTGGTGCGGCGATGGCAACAACGTTGCCCGGAGCTGGATCGAAGCCGCCGTCCGCTTCGGCTTCACGCTGCGTCTGGCCACGCCGGACGGTCTGCGCCCTCCGAACGATCTGGTCGATTGGGCGCGCGCTCAAGGGGGCAAGATCGAGCTGACGGACGATCCAATCAAAGCCGTTTCCGGAGCACGCTGCGTGGTGACCGACACCTGGGTGTCCATGTCGGATGACCCGAACGAGAGCCGGCATAACATGCTGGCACCGTACCGGGTGACCGAAGCTCTCATGGCCAAGGCCGCGTCGGATGCGATCTTCATGCATTGCCTGCCCGCCCATCGCGGGGAGGAAGTCACCGCAGACGTTATCGACGGCCCGCAATCGGTGGTGTTCGACGAAGCCGAAAACCGGCTGCATGCACAGAAAGGCATTCTTGCCTGGGTGCTTCGCGCCGCACGGTAATGCCCCGTCTGGGTTCGGCGACATCGAGCCTGAGGTTTGGTTGTTGCATTGATCGCTAAAAGCTGACCTGTCTCGAAGGCTCTGAAGCGGTTTCACCATGACTGGAAACGGCAAGCAGCTCTAGCTCTTTGTCACATCGCATGATTCACATGCTGTTACGTTCCGCTCAGTGTGATCATGCGCTAACCGATCAACCGGCGCCTGACCCGGGCCGACAGGAAGTCGATCACCGCGACCGTCACCAGGATCAGGATGATGATGAAAGCGACCTCATCCCAATAACGGACCCTGATGCGTTCCGCGATCTGCAAACCAATCCCGCCGGCGCCCACCACACCCAGGATCGCCGCACCCCGGGTCGCGCTTTCGAACGCATAGAGGACCTGTGCCAGCAGAACCGGAGCCACCTGCGGCACAAGTCCGAACCGGATGGCCATCAGGCGGGAGCCACCGACGGCAGTGATCGCTTCCGGCTGGCGCGGATCGGCGTTCTCGATCGCCTCGGCAAACAGTTTTGCCAGCACGCAGATTTCCGCTGCCGCGATGGCCAGAACGCCGGCCAACGGCCCCAACCCGACCGCACGCACAAAGGCCAACGCCCAGATCAACTGGTCCACGCCCCGGAATCCGTCGAACACACGGCGGATGGTGAAATGCGCCAGGAAAGTCACCACGACGTTTCGCGCCCCCAGGAACCCCAGCGGCACGGCGATGCAGGCAGCCACGAACGTCCCCAGGAACGCCATGGCGACGCTCTCGGCCAGACCGCGAAGGATGTCCGGCCATTGCTCACCGGGAGAAGGTGGGACCATTTGCCGCAGGATCACGAACAGGCCAGACATGCCTCGACCGAGCCGAGCGGGGGTGATGTCGAACCACCAACAAAGGGCGGCAAGCCAGAGAATCGTCGCAACGCCGGCGGATGTCCAAACCAATCGCACGCCCACCGATGCCCCGAAAGCACGGGGAAGAGACGCCCGAAGGCGAGCGATGTCTGAGGGAGCGGTCATGCGGTCTGACCGATTGCCAGGCTGCGTAGCCGTTCAGAAGCGAGGTCGATCACGCTGACGGCCAGGATGATCAGCACGATCAGGGCGCCGATCTCCTGATAATAGTTGAAGCTGATCACCGTATAGAGTTCCTGCCCGATCCCCCCGGCGCCGACGAAACCGATGACCGTGGCGCCACGCACATTCATTTCGAACCGCAGCAGGGCATAGCTCAGGATATTCGGCATCACCTGCGGCAGGATGGCATAGCGCACGGTCTGCACCCAGTTGGCGCCTGCCGCGCGGACGCCGTCCCAGGGGCGCATGTCGGCGTTTTCCGTCACCTCGGCGAACAGCTTCCCCAACGCTCCTGTGGTATGCAGCGCGATCGCCAGAATGCCCGCAAGCGGTCCGACGCCGAACGTCCACACCAGGATCAGCGCATAGACTAGGTCGGGCACGGATCGGAACAGTTCCAGTGTCCGTCGGAAGCCGCGATACACCCATCGGTTCGGCGCCAGGTTCGCGGCGGCGGGAAAGCACAGCAGCAGCGCCCCGCACGCCCCCAGCAAAGTGGCCAGAGCGGCGATCTGACTGGTTTCGAACAGCAGCCACAGCCAGGAGTCCAGCCGATACATCCAATAGGCAAGTGAGCCCTGGGTTTCGGTTCCGGCGAACAGTACCGGCAGACGCAGGTCGGGGATCAGCTTGACAAAATACTCCCCCATCCTCGGCATGCCGGCGATCAGTGTGGCCGGCAGCACCTCTGACACCCAGGCCGACACGACCAGACAAACCGTCAGTAACGTGCCGCCGAAAAGCCATGCAAGCAGACGGGTTCGGTGACGAACCTGATAGGTGGCTTCAACCCGGGCGACCGCGGCGGACATGCCCAACGGCTAACGCCGCCGTCGCTGCGCCGCCTCGGCCTGCAACATGTCGATGAAGGGTTGGAAATCCTCATGCTTCACCGGCACCCAGCCCATCCCCGATCCCATGTCGATGGAGCGGTAGATATCCGGATGCGCTGCCGGCAGTGCCAGGTGGAATTGCAGCATGTCCTCCTGGAACGACACGGGTGTGCTTTTCCGCACCGTGAGCGGCCCGTTCAGCACAGGACGCGACTTCCAAATGATGCGGATATCCTTCATGTCGAGCATCTTCTTGTCGACCATCATGCGCAGCGCTCCCCGCGTGTAACCCGCGAGCGGATCGCCCAGGCCGGAGACCCAGGTCACGCCGGCGTCGTATTGCCGGTTCAGAACGGCAACGACCGTCTGTTCATGTCCCCCGGCGAACCCGGTGCGGCTGAAATACTTGCCCGGCTCCGGATCTATCCCCTGGGCGCGAAACTCCGAGCGCGGAATCAGGTACCCGGAAGCGCTGTTCGGATCCGCCCATGCAAGGGCTTTGCCTTTCATGTCGTCCAGAGACGTGATGCCGCTGTCGGCCCGTGTATACATGACCGCGACATAAGATGTGCTGCCGTCCTGCTCCTGCGTGACCGAGAGCGGACGGACGTCGCCATTGCTCTGGATCCAGGCCTGGGCATAGGCAGAGGGGCTCATATACGAAAGGTCGATCTGGCCGGCGGCGAAGGCCTGGATCACGCCGCCATAATCCGCCGCAACCAGCAGCTTGATCGGGACCTGGAACGTGGTCTCCATCAGCTTCTTGTAGCCGTCGACCCTCGCCAGGCGGTCGGCGTCATTCTCCCCGCCCAACAACCCCATCCGGATGACCGGCACCTGCTCGGCCCAGGCCCGTTTCCCCGCAGCCGGCATCTCCGCCGCGGCACGCCGCGTCAGCAGCGAGCCCGCCAGCCCCAACCCGGTTGCTCGTCGAGTGATCATTGTGCGCGCTCCTTTGACGCGCATGATAGCCCGCCTACGCTGGCGTGCTAACCTGCCGCCGGCACTCAACGGCCCAACCCAAATGGGAGGATATCCATGCTGTATTACGACTCGATCGGCCCCAACCCGAAGGTTGTGCGTATGTTCATGGCCGAACGCGGCGTCACCGGCATTCCGACCGAGACGATTGACCTGCGTGGCGGCGAAAATCGGCGGGAGCCGTTCCTGTCCAAGAACCCGTCCGGCCAATGCCCGGCCCTGGCGCTGGACAATGGCTCGGTGCTGGCCGAGATCACGGCGATTTGCGAATACCTCGATGAGGTTGGACCGGTCGGCAAGACGCTGATCGGCTCCACCCCGGAAGAGCGGGCAGAAACCCGTATGTGGACGCGTCGGGTGGATTTGAACATCGTCGAGCCAATGGCGAACGGCTTCCGCTTCGGCGAAGGTCTGAAGCTGTTCGAGAACCGCATCCGCTGCATTCCGCAGGCGTCCGACGACCTGAAGAAAACGGCGCAGGAGAAGCTGACCTGGCTGGACGGGCTGATAGCGGGGCGCAAATACATCTGCGGTGACCGCCTGACCCTGGCCGACATCCTGTTGTTCTGCTTCCTGGACTTCTTTGCCGGCATCAAGCAGCCGATCAATCAGGACAACAAGAACATCGTTGCCTGGTATGAGCGAATGAAGACCCTGCCCAGCGCGGCGGCGTAACACCGACAGCCGCGAGCGCGAGGTTCCGGCTGAGACACCCCGTCAAATCGCGGAGACGGGGTGTTGCTTGTCCCAGAGCGGTTTCATCATGATTGGAAACGGCAAACCGCTCTGGCTCTTTGTTTTGTCGTATGATTCCCACGCTGTTACGTTCCGTTCAGCGTGATCCTGCTCTAACCCGCCGATGCCGCCTGCCTGGGCACTTTCCCGCCAAACATGTCCTGTGCCACCACGTCGCGCACGGTTTCCAGATCCAGCCCATGCGCCGCGATCATGTCGGCGGTATCGGCGATAATCGCATCGATATCCCCCATCAGAGTCAGGCGCTTGTACAGATCGGGGATTTGGATCCCCATGCTCTCGCCGATCAATTCCATGAAATTCAGCAGTTCGAACGACACGTCCGGCTGGAACTGCACCAGTTCCCGGTGGCAGCCATGGAAGATCGAGGCAAAGGTCGTGACCCCCGCCTCGGCTGCGGCGCGGAACTCCCGCTCTCGCAGTTCGGCCTTGAACTTCGGCAGCACATTCAGGTGAATTGCCTGGGTGCTCAGCACCGGCACATCCAAGGTCACCAGCTCCAGCCCAGGTATCGCGCCGAGGACCTTCTTCACCGCCGCCATGATGCCAGGCAGGGCGGAACGCTCCTGGATTGCCACACGCTTGTTGACCGGATGCACCAGGAAGGGCCGCAGTTCCTCCAGCCTTTCCGCGAAGAATTCGGTGATCGGGTTCAGGTCGAACGGCATGGAACCGGTCGAGTCCTTGTAGGCCGGCAAGGCGACCTCACCGATTTGGATCTGACAACTGGGGCACCAGGACACGACTTTCGAGGAGCCGGCGCGGGACAGGCGCTCGATCGTGTTATAGCCGACCCGGCCGGCCGTCTTCAGGTCTCCCTGCTTGAACTGTTGAATGCCGCAACAGGTCGAATTGCCGCCCATTACCTCATACGACACACCGATCGCGTCGAGCACATCCAGCACCAGCAGCGCGATATGAGGGGTCTTGATGACGTTGCAGCCAGTGTAGAACACGATGTCGGGGGAGCCTTCGTACTCCCCCGCCGGCCGCAGTGGCGGATTGATCCGCGCGATGACGTCGGGCGGCAGTTGCAGGCGGGAAATGATGCGGGTGCCCCGGCTCATGGTGTTGAAATACTGGTTCGCTGCCTTCCTCACCGCCGCGTCGCCCTGCTTGGCCTTCGATGCGACGCGCGCCAGGTTGACCATCAGCCGCGGATTGATCCCATGGTCGCAGGCTGGGATGCATTTGCCGCTGTTGCTGCATACCTGCGCCCACCGTTCCGCGTCCGGCGTGCCGGCACCGCCGGCCAGCAGATCCAGGATCCCGGCTGCCACCCGGGTGGAATCCGATGTGTCGACACCGGCGGGTTCGGCCATTGGGCAGGCTTCCACGCACTTGCCACATCGCGTGCAGGCGTCGAGGATATGCTCTACCCGCCCTTGCATGGCGTCGGCAAACGACAAGGTTCCACTGTCCGGCATCATGGTGATCCTTCTGGTCGCTTGATCAGCCTACATGGTTTCCGTGGATGCTGAAAACTCTAACTGGTCCCTCCGTCGGTCACCAATTCCTCCTCGGTCACGCCGTAGATCGCGAACACATGATCCGCGGTCAGATCCACTGGCGTGCCATCGAATATCAGCCTCCCGTCCCGCATCCCGATCACGCGATCGCAATAGGCCCGGACGACGTCCAGGTGATGGAGATTTGCCAGCACTGTCAGTCCGTCTTCGTGGTTGATCCGCTTCAGGGCCTGCATCACCACCCGCGCATTGTGGGGGTCCAGGCTGGCGATCGGCTCATCCGCCAGCACCAGCCACGGCTCTTGCAACAATGCACGGCAGATTGCCACACGCTGCTGCTGGCCGCCCGAAAGCGTGCCCGCGCGTTGCAGGGCCACGTCCAAAAGGCCGAACCGTTCCAGGATCACCAAGGCCTCCGTTCGCTCCCCGGCTGAAAACCGCCCCAGCAGGGCCGACATCGTGCCATGTCTCTGCAATCGTCCGGTCAGGACATTTGTCAGGACATCCAGTCGAGGGATCAGGTTGAACTGCTGGAAGATCATGGCGGCTCGCGCCCGCCACT
>Ga0209514_10001156_pt1 | contig 48142 bp, 38 predicted proteins | sample Subgrocontami58m_FD_187452 | JGI IMG/M metagenome (GOLD analysis project Ga0209514, IMG submission 187452) | Subsurface groundwater microbial communities from S. Glens Falls, New York, USA - GMW37 contaminated, 5.8 m (SPAdes) (version 3) | ecosystem: Environmental > Aquatic > Deep subsurface >... | reverse complement strand
TGATAGGATAGTCGCGTACAACCTGTCGTGCTCTCAAGGCTCGGCCCTCCAGTACCCTGCGCTTTTCACCGAACGCAAGATACGGATCGCCGGGCCTTTCTTCTACTCGAAAAGTGCGAAACTATAGATTAGAGTTCCTGTGCGATTGCGAAGTAGCCGACTATGGGATGGCTGTTGTAGTTGATGAACCGGTGTCGCGTTCCAGGAGCCAGATAGAGAATGTCGCCATCTTTGACCTGATGTGTCTCCGCGTTGTCCGGCAAGAAGACGGTAATTGGGCCTCGGATGCAGTAAATCACCGCGTCACTGGCATGCTCATCAACCTCCGAAATGCGGGAACCCACGCCTCCTGCCGGAAGATAGAACTCCCCGACATGAAGGCGGTCATTGCTGACGAAGAACCGCATCCTCATCGGGTGTTTCAATCCAGATACCGTCGTAAGACAGTTACGCTCGTTCATGACGTAGTAATAGATTGGCTTTTCTCGCGCCTCCGGCCCTGGAACCGGGAATCGGCCTAATTGGTTGACGTCGCTCAGATGAAGCTTGTACTCCTTCCTCAGGCCGAAGTCGGACTCCCCTTTCGCCCCGATACTGAAGTGGTCTCTGCCGTGTTTGTAGCTCCGGATCGCATCGTGCGGAAATGTTGTATCGGTCTGTTCAGGCCACATCACGGGGGCGATGACCCAGAAGATCCGTTGCTTTTCCTCGGAGAAGTTATATCCTTTGTGCTTACAGCCCATCGGGATGTAGAGCGTGTCACCGGGATGAGCTTCCACGCATTCGCCCGTCACGCACTCTTGTTCAGTTAGGTTGCCAGAGACGATGTAATAGGTCTCGTCGCCGAGATGCTCATCCACGAAGTGCCAAGTGCTCCCGGGGGCCATCTCCATGAAGCCGCAGTGAATCTGGTCGGTGCTTACAGCCAGCTCCACCGAGTTGCTTTCCTCAGGGACCTCGGGAGAAAAGATGAAGACCTTCCGGTCGCTTTCTCCTATGAGACAAGACTTTTTCTGGTTCGGCGGATACGGCAGATTCCCAAAGTATTTCGCCCGTTCCACGACTCACCTCCTTCCGCAATACAGATGGATAGTCACCGCCCACCATACGCGGGGTTGTCCCGCAGTTCGGGCTTGCATCCGACTTCAACCACAATCTTCCTCATGCCTTTGCGCTCAATTTCTCCATACTCATGTCCGGCGTCGGCCGGATAGGCGAAGAGAGAGACCATTTTCACGCATCCGGTATTGACGCTTCGGTGTTTCCAATACGGAGGGACGTAGACGATGCCCCCGGGCTTCATGGCCACCGCTTCCGACCTCCCATCCGGCGATTCCATGAGCATCAACCCGTCTCCGGCCACGCAGTAATAGATTTCGGCGCGATCTGCCTTGGCGTGCGAATGACCCTTGGTCATGAAGTATTCGTTCCCGACCCGGCCGGGATGCACGATGCTGCTGCCGAAAACGAGATCGCCGTCCGCCCCACTCTTCACGCACTCGTAGACTTCATAAGTGATGACGTCGCCCTTCTCACGGAGCAGAGCATCGCATGCGCCGCTATCCCGGTAGATGCTTCTGACCTGGCTCAGCCGCCTCTCGTAGTGATTGTCATAGGAGGTCAACCGCCCCGTAGAGGCGTCCACGGAGACGCCTTCGGGCGCACCAAGAACTGCCGTCTTCACTTTGCTTTTCTCCATGAGCGTCACCCCGCCTGACGCAATTCGTCCGCCGCGCGTCTCAGCGTATTGAATCTCTCCGTGTCCAGCGAGAGGTGGAAGACTTCCGCAATGACCTGACTCCACCCATGCAAAAAATAGCCCCAGCCGTCCTCAACGAGCAGTTGCCTTGCATTCGCCTGAGCTTCCGCGTGATGCAGGAACTGCAACTCCCCACGGTAGTTGAACTCCCACGCGATCCCCCCGATCGGGAAACGCGCCGAGTCAGTTAAAGGCGAACCCGGCCTGTCCTTGCCCATGCCCGTGGCGTTGACCACCGCGCTCCCGTCAGGAAGCCTTTCCATCAGCCTGTCATGATCTCCCTCACCGGCGACCGGCAGACACTCGACTATTCCGGCCTTGTCCAGTGCTCGAAGGGAGGATCGCAAGCGCTCAAGTCGAGCGGGGTTCCTTCCGGTCAGCAGAATTCTCCTCGGCTGATTATCGAGAGAGCGCTCCAGCAGATAAGTGGCAAAGGCCAGGGCTGATCCGCCTGAACCAAGAATCAGGACGTGCGCAGCCGGGTGCTCGCGCCAATAGGACGTCCCGCCGAAACCCTCGAAGGCGAGCCCGGAAGTGATCGGGTCCTTCGCATGACCGACCAGGCGGCCTTCCTGTTTCGAGATCGAACTCACCTCGCCCAGGAGATCCGCGTAGGCATCGAATTGGTCGAAGAGGTCGCGCGCGTGTTCGTAGACATTCATCTTGTGTGTGGTGACCAGAGCGCCCTGAGCCAAAGGCTCTCTCTTGATGAATTCGACGACACGACGGTATGAATCGAGAGAGTCATTGGGCGGGAGGTCAAGACCTTCCAGGCGGACGTTTCCCAAGCGCAGGATTCCGGCCCACACGGGGAACAGCTTGCGGATGAACGATTGGCCGGTACTCACGCCGATGAAAAACATGGTTGGACTTCTCAGCTCAGGAAAACGCACCTCGGACATTTATCCCAGACTCCTCTCCGCCCAATCTTTCAAGAATCCAGTCCGGCGAGCATGTCGCCGATCTTCGCCAGCGATTCACCGGCGGACCGAAAGACCGGAAGCAGCTTTTCATAACGCGCGACATTCTCGGGTAACGGCTTCGTAACCTCCTCCACGTGATGGCGGTCGTCAATTCTGCTGAAATCCTTCCAAAGGCCTGCGCCGACCGCAGCGACAGCCGCCGCGCCGAGAGAGGCCGCGTCTTGGTCAACGCTCGTCTTGACCACGTTTGTGTTGTAGACGTCGGCAAAGATCTGCCGCCACAAGGCGTTGCGGCTGCCGCCCCCCACAAGGAGCATCTCCTCCCAATGGACGCCGAGGCGGCGGAACTCGTCGAGTGCCAGGCGCAGGTCCATGGCGATGCCTTCCATCGCCGAGCGGGCCAGATCAGCCTTGGTGTGCGCCAGATCAATCCCGATATATGCCCCCCGGATGTTCGGGCTAGGATGGATGGTCGAGCCGCCGCACAGACTCGGGTTGAACAGCAGCAGCTTCGCGCCGACGGGTGACTGAAGAGCCGCCGACTCCATCCGGGAATAGGCGTCCGCGTTGTCAGATTCGACCGCGTTCGCGAGATCGGGCCATAAATTGTCGCGCACCCACTTCAGGGACCCGCCCGCCGAGAATATCGAGACCGCCGAAGTGAACATGCCGGGGACCACGTGGGCAAAGACGAACGGCTTCACTCGGTCCCCGAGGAGGGGGCGATTCATGGAGACCGCAATCCAGGCGGAAGTTCCTAGGGAGGTGTAGATTCTGTTCTCGCGGATGTTGCGCGCGCCCGCGGCCATGCAGGAGTTGTCCACGCCGCCGCAGACGACCTTGACCCTGCGGGGCAGCCCCAGCACCTCGGCCGCGTGACGGGAGAGTTCGCCGACGATGTCGGTCGAAGCGACGATGTCCGGCAGCAGCTCACGCGGCACCCCGCTGACCGTGATGAGGAGACCGGAATAATCCCATCTCAGGAGGTCGTAAACGCCGGAACCTGAGGCGTAAGAATAGTCCGTGGCAAAGCGGCTGGTGAGCTTCAGGTTGATGAAGTCCTTGGTGCCCAGCACTTTATAAGTCTGTCTGAATATGTTGGGTTCATTCTGCTGAAGCCACAGGATCTTGAAGACGGCGTAACACGACGGCCGGAATCCATTTCCCGTGATTTCGTACCACTCGGAGTGGGCGATCTTCTCGAAGAACCGTCGGGCTTCCGATTCAGCCCGCCCGTCGGACCAGATGGGAACCGTGTCCTTGAGCAGTCGGCCGGCCGCATCCACGGGGACCACGGCCATACTGTGGCCCGAGATGGCCAAACATTCGATGTCGTTCCTGCAGTCGGCATGCTCGGCGAGGAGGCACCGGGTGCTCTCGACGACCGCCTGCCACCAGTCTGCCGGTCGTTGCTCATGCCAGCCGCGCCTAGGGTACAGGGTCTCGTAGGGCACAAAGGTCCCTGCGATGCGATGCCCTTCGGCATCATAGAGCAATGCCTTGTTGCCGCCGGTTCCGAGATCGTAGGCTAGGATGTACTTTCCGATGACCGCCTCCCTACACCTTGACCGTCCCGTCGCGCGTCCTCTCGCACTCGTCCATGATCTTGAGGGCGGATTTCAAGCTGATGCCAAACCGTGTCGCTCCACGTTTGCGCATTTCCATCAGCGTGGCAAGGTCTCTGATGCCCCCGGCAGCTTTGATGCGGATGGCGTCGCCCACCAGGGACTTGATCAGAGCCACGTTCTCCAATGTCGCTCCCGTCGGCGCCCAGCCGGTGGAGGTTTTGATAAAGTGCGCCCCGGTGGTGATACACAGGTCGCATGCCCGCTTGATCTCGTCAGGCGTCAAATAGTGCACCTCCAGGATGACCTTCACCGTTCTGCCTCCGGCGACATCGACAATCGCCCGGATTTCGTCCTCGACGTACCGATACCGTTTGGAGCGCAACGCTCCGACGTTGATGACCATGTCCAATTCATGCGCGCCGCCTTCCAGCGCCTGTCGCGCTTCATGCACCTTGACCGCCGTGGTGTTCGCGCCGGAGGGGAAACCAACCGCGGTCCCGACGAGAACGTCCGGCTCTTCCGCCAAGAGAGATGCCAGTTCGACGACGTAACAGGGCAGCACGTGCGCGCCGACAAAGCGGTACTTCTTCACGTGTTGGACGAAGTCCTGAAGGTCCGCAGCGCTGACCTCTGGACGGACAAGGCTGACATCTATAAGTCGCGCTATCTCTTCCGCCAAGAGCTTCATTCTCCATTCTCCTGGGAATCCTGACGCTGTAATATGGGACCTCCGAAATGGATCATCGATGCGCCAACTCTATACACAGATCGAAATAGCTCTTCACGTTCTCCGGTGGAACATTATGAGGGATGCAATTGCCGATGCGCATGAAGTAGCCGGGCGCCATCCGGGCAGTCTCAACCATGCTTCGCACCATCCGCTCGATCTCGCTGCGATCCTTACACAAGACTTGATTATCACCTTCGCCCGTCAGCACCAGGCCAGCATGCTTCCTCGCCAATGTCTTCCAATCGGTATAGGGTTCGCCAACCAACCCATCAACTCCACATGCCACGACGTCGTCGGCAACTTTGTCAATGTTCCCATCGCAGATGAAAATAGCCTTCTTTCCGCCCCTATGTATGATGTCGAAGAACTCGGCGTAATAGGGATAGATGTACGTGCGAAGCCACTGGGGGGAGCAGACCGGGCCCGTGGTCATACAGATGTCGTCATGGCACAGCACGACCTCGACGTCCAGCTTCGCAAGGGCCTTGAAGACCTTGCGGTTGATCACGGCAAAGTCGGCCAGAAGGCGTTTGAGTTCCTGCGGGTAACCACCGGCCAATTCCAGGAAGAGTTCCCAGCCGAAGGTCAGCAGCGGCCACATGAAGAGGGTATTGTAGAATCCCGCGATGTGCACTGGAAGTTCAAACGCTTCCAACGCCGCGGTATGTTGCCGTGCATAGTCCTGGTATATTTCTTCCTCAGAAAACGAGTAGTCCCGGCTCTCGACGATGGACTTGTCATCTAGCAGATTCAGGTGCGTAAGGGGGTCATAGGAAAGCACCTCCTCAATGCTCCGAAACCCTCTTCCATGTTCCCAGGTTTCGGTCGTGCCTTTGCCCCACCTCGTTCTGTCGGAGTCTATTGGCGGGCGGGAGATCGGTGTATCAGTTGCCGGTACGACCGTCAGATCAATCCGATAGCGTTCGAGAAGCTTTAGCCGCGCTGTCCGGGGTTTTTCCCACGGGTCTGTTCCGGTCACGAGTTGTTCAAACTCCGGGTTATGCAGGGCCTCCCACTGAGGGATTCGTCTCGGCGCACGTCCCATCATGGCTTGATATGCATCCGTCTCACATCGTGCTTTCAAGATATTCTCCTGTCATGCTCCGCCCAGCGTTTCACACCGTAGGGATTCTTCTGGACATTCATCGGATTCGCAGAGGCGATCCTCAACCCCTGTGGAGTGAGTGGCCGGGCATGGAGGCGATAAGCTCCGCCGGGTTTCGTCGGGAACGTAAGCAGTTCGCCTCTGATTTCAGTTTTGCTTCCTTCTGAGAGATTCTGCAAGAACGCCGGGCTGCGACCAAATGGATTCACGATGGCGCAATGCCGCCCTTTCTCACTTTGGATCTCTACCCATGCAACTTCGCCATCCTGTCGCTTCGCGGAAATGAGGAACGCCCCCTCCGCCCGGAGTTGGTGGAAAGCCGCGTCCCGCCATTCAATGGGCACGGCTGGGAATAGGCGGATTCTTCCACCGTGACTTTGGAGGAGCATTTCCACGATTGCGGCGGCCGTGGTGAAGCCCGCTTCGAGCAAAAATGCGCGAAAAGTGATGGAACTGGCACCGGACGACCTGTAATCACCCGTCATGTGGAAGGTATTCGGGCTGACGAAGTGCGTGGCATACTCGGTGAGCATCCGCCGCGCGAATTCTCCCAGACTAGCCCGCGCACCGATAGCCGCGGCCCATGCGAAGGTAAAGCCGACCCAACCGCCTTGGCCATGCAGCCATGTTGCTTTCACCGAGTCGTGGATGGTCTGCTGCTCCTGGGCATCTCCGTCCATGCCCAGCAGGCCCAATGGATAGATTGGCATCAGGTGGCTCAGATGTCGGTGACTGAAGTTGTAAGGGACGTCCTGCATGACGAAGAGGGCGTGCGGGGTCGGTTGCCGGCGGACGCTGTATTCTTCTGCGCGCAACGCGGCCAACTTCCCCTGCTCGTCTGCCACCCGAGTTCTTGTGGCTTCTGTCGGGAACGACGCTAACCGATGGAGGATGTCGCGCCATTTCGCTGCATGGGAGTCCACGAGGCCCAAACGCTCGACAGTTTCCAGCAATGCCGAGGCCAAGAGACGAATCAAACCAAGGTCACATGTGGTATCTGACCCCCAAGCTACCGTCGAATCCTCGCCGTACTCCGGACTCACCGAAAGAGGGAGGTGGCAGCGCCCATCTACTCCTTCCTCGAGGAGATGTTCGTAGAGGAGCATGCAGCCCCGCATGAACGGATATGCGCGATCCCGCAGAAACGATTCATCCTGGCTGTAAAGAAAATGCTGCCAGAACTGGAATGCCAGCCACGCTCCGTTGCCGGGCCAATGTTCAGCGGAGAGATAACCATAGACACGTTCCCCGTTCGGCCCAAGCGCACAGGGAGCATGTACGCCCTCACAACCGAAGAAGGTTCTACACTCCTTCTCGAAACGCGGCAACAGCCGCCAAGCCCACGAGTACAATGGTTCGGCACAATCGAGGTGGTTGGAGGCATAGGCTGGCGAGTAGCAGAAGGGAATGTCGAGGTCCAGATGGTAGTCGCCCTGCCAGTTAGGCATCTCGCCGTCCGGTCCCCACGGTCCCTGGAGAGAGATCGGGAACTTGTCTTCTCGCCCACAGGAGCCGAATTTGTACATCTCGGCATAGAAAAGACTTTCCAGCTTGGCGTCCGGAACGGTAAGGAATGACCTGCTCCAAAAAGCACGCCATGAACGAACATGTTCCCGACGAACGCGGGCTAGGTTGTGTGCGCAATCATCGAGCCGTGCCGAAGCTTGACGCAAGACGCTTTTCCAGTCATGGCCTTTGGCGAACGTCACCAGAATGATCTCGTCGTTGGATGTACGGGCAACTCGACGCCAGGCGAGGACGCAGCCTCCGTTCTCTGGAATAGCCTGATAGAGCCATGCGCCGTTGCGGTACTCACCCTTTTGGGGCCGAGGGAACTCGCGTCTGACAAGGTCTCTTCGCGCCGCCAGCGAGAGATGATCGAACCCGGCGCGGACCGCGATTTTCTGATGCTTCCTGTGAGAGATTCTTAGAATGAAGACATCGCGCTCGGAAGCAACATACGCCTCCCAGTCAACGGGGCCGCTTGCGAGCGCGATACGTCCTCGCGCCGTGGCCGTCCCGAGAGCCAGCCGGGCATGGAAGTCGGTGGCATCCTCACCGAAACTGATTTCGATCCGCGGCCCTGGAAGGCGCGTGGGGCAGAGGTGTTTTTCCCGAAACTTGACGAACCGGGAACGCATTTCCGCCACATGGCCCTGTTGATGAAGCTTCTTGAGATGAGCATACCTGTACCAAGGCTCATCCAGGGGAGCTGATCGCAGGTCCCAAAGGTCGTAGGAATCTACCGTAAGCTTCAGCGGACTTCCATCGCCCCAGACCACCACGCCCATCGATCCGTTGCCCAAAGGTAGCCCTTCATCCCACCGGAGTGGAGCTGCCTCATAGACCAGATCATGCCGACTAAGGAAACTCGACATCCTCGGTTTCTCAAGGTGCGGAGTCACCGGATGTTGTCTCCTTCGCGATTAAGAAAGAATGCGCGCTCGGAAACCCCGTCAGGCAGTGTTAGCCGGAGCACCCCGCCTGCCGATTGGCCTGCCTCCGGGGTGCCCGGAATCGTCGTCCCCGGGGGCAATTTAAGAGTGACGGTCAGCTTGCCCTCGTGCGCGTGCGACGCGGCGACCATCACCTTATCGCCGATAATGGTCACGCTCGCAGCGTCATCCGCTGCCAGGCCGTAATCCTTGTAGGCGACTTCTCCTCTCGCCCCGAGTGCAAGTACGAGACAGTCTTTGCGATCTTGAACAGTCCCCGCCACTCCCTGGAAGTGGATGCCTTCGGACGAGGCGGTTACCGGTATCACATTGAGGAAACAATAGTCCGTGCCGAAGGCACTGTGCATCTTGATGATCAGTCCGTTAGCGAGCGTCACGAATTCGGGCGAGGGTTCGTCGCTTCGGCGCGGATAGAACGCTACAAAGTATGCCCCGTCGTCAACGCGCTGAAGGTGAAGCATATCCTGATACTCGTGCCACGGATCCGGCCATTGCCCGGTGGTGTCGTAGCCCCACCGGAGCGTGTGCCGCGGTGTTTCCGCAGGAAGTGCGACGTAGTACTCCACGTCCACATCAAACTGGCCGATCGCGGTGAAGCGACTTCCTTTCAACTCCCGCGCTGAAATCACCCGATCTCCAGGCGCATCAGCGAGAACCGCCTTCCGATTCGCCGTCTCTCCTATTGTGCCGAGCTTCCGCGAAAGCGTCCACATGCTCCATGTCGTGGGCTCACCACCCTTGACTGTGTCACGAAAGACGAAATAGGACGGTTCGTCCGCGTGCGGATCCTTGACGAATAGCACCTGTCGTTTCCACGTGACGGGCGCGCCTCCCGACGGTTTCAGAATTCCGACCCACTGCTTCGGCAAGTTCGGCAGCTTTTCTCTGTACCCTGACCGTACGGGGCGTTGCCCCTGAAGCCGAAAAGTGACTGAGACATAGTCCAGCTGCTGCGTCGTCGAGAAGGCCCCGATCTGCCCATCCTCGAACCACCCGCGGTTTTGCGCGCGCTCTTCCAGGCTGCCGGGAACACGCGCGGGGCTGACCCCGTTGGTGAGAAACGATTCCGATGTGCAGACTTGGTACGAGCCAGAAAAGGTCATGGCAACTGGTTTGCCCTTAGCGTAGATTGTCACAGCCCCCGGCTGAGACAGATAGTAGTCGCCGAACTGTTTCGTCGCCATGGCCATGTAGTACTCGTCTGGCGTGCCGATCCCGTGTCGAAGAATGACAGATGCCTGAGGGAAGACCTCCGAATGCCATAACGGTATTGTTGCGGGGAGGGTTCTGTCCATCAGGACATCCTCAAATCCTCGAATGAAGGGCGTCGGCATATCCGACGGATTTCCCTGCTGGTTCCAAGCCCACTGCATGACCTGTGAATATTCGGGATCGATGCGAACCGTTGCCTTAGCCAGGACGCCGCTAAGTCCGGTCCGCTCCGCCCGATCAACTACCTGTTCGGGCGGGAGAGCGCGTACCTGATACCGCGGATCGCACGGCGTGAGTTGCTTGACAAGATACAACGCCATGTCACGCAACTTACCCCGCGTCAGAAAATCATGGAAGCCGGCGTTCTGGGCTGCTATGGCAAACCCAAGAATGGACGACAGCGAAACGGCGGCGTAGTGCGTGTTTTCCCGAAGCCAAACGCCATTGTTACCGACGCCTTCCTCCAAACGAATGTTGACCCATCGGACTGCCTTGGCCGCCCATTTTTCTGCCATGGGGTGGTTCCGCAATGCACAGGCCACCAAACCGAGATTGCACATATAGCTGATGTGCATGTTGTTGACGTCACCGGTATAGGCTCGATCAATATCCCACGTGTAGGGGCTATTCAGCGTGTAGCCTAGGAATGCAATCTGGGCGCGGACTCGTCGGCGCTCAGAGTCAGTAAGATCACCCGCGCCCATGAGCAGATCGTATAGGTTCACGACCAATGAACTGTGGCGCATCAGGTCAAAGCGGTTCGTGTTGGCCTCGAAGGTCTCGAGATATCTGGGCGCCCAATACTGGGAGTTGACCATATGCTGGATCAGATCGCGGCCGGAGATATGCCACCGTTCGTTGTTGTCCGTTCGATAGTAGCGATGAAACGACTCCTCTAACACTTTCACGTTTTCGCTTACTTTCTTGCGCGCTTCGGGCCGGTCCTCCCGCGGAATATAGAGGCAGGGATGTTCAGTCTGGTCCGCCTCTTCCCAGTCCAGCACGTACTCTTTCACCATGTCCAGCGTCTGGCAACCGTACTTCCCGTCGTGCAAAGCGCGCGCCTCCTGACAGGAGTCATCAAGATTGGCCCTCTTGGGCAGGAAGCCTATGTACCACTTACGCGCACCGATGTCTGATGGGCATTCTAAGAACACACCTCCGTCGCGGCCCTTGACAAGAGGCATGTACTTGAATGTCATAAAGGCCTCGTACGTCAGACCGAGTGCCTCCTTCTGAGTCGGATCCCGCCAAGCGGCTGGATCAAAACTTCCCATAGCCAGTACCGTCTCACTCTTTGGCGAGCTCAATGCGAAGGCCGTGCGCGTCGTGCTGAGCCACCAGTCCTCCCAAGGGACAAGGTTGTATACTACCCCCGGCGACACGTTAGCTAGCTTGACATGGCCAACCTCGGCAGACTTCAACCCCCACGGATTCTCGTACTCAGCGATGACCGACAGCATAGGCGTTTCAAAGCCGCGACTCAGGCTTAGACCCCAGCCGTCAGTCGGGGCGTGCATGAGCGACTCCGAATGAAAGAACACCACCTCCTGGCTGGCCACCACCCGCACCGTCACAACAAGGGGCTTGCCGTCCATGAAATGGTAGGTCACTCGCACCTGCGCAAAGACCGGCCCTCGGGCCTCCACTTGCGCTTCATACCCCGATATCTGTCGCTCACCGTACAGGCGGCTGGCGCCAATCCATTTGCCGTCCAATATTCGAAGAGCTGCGACGGGCCCGGGAACCTCTCCTGCCGAGCGCGGAGCTGGAAACACTTCTTTGCCACTCAACATACGGACTCCGGCTCGTGCTGTCACCAGTTCGATGTAACGGGCGTCGCCTTCAGTTATGACGAGATCCGTCGGCGATGCCAAAGACACTTCTTTTGGCGTGGGGCCGTATCTCAGCGAGTAGATGATCTCTCCGAGTGCGGGAAGATCGACAATGAAGGAAAGCTGTGCGGCGGTCACAAAGCCCCGCTCGTCCTCTTGAACCATGCTCAGTTGGAATGGCACTGGGCCATCAGGACCGATAAGGGCAAGGGAGGACTTGTGACATGTGCCACCCTTGAATTGAACTGCATACGTGACCAGCTCATTTGACCAGGAGTGGTTGATGTACTCCCGAAGCCGTATTTCTCGTTCGGCCGCAAGGACGGCTGTTGTTCCGGAGAGGATCAATAGCAGCACCGCCAGCACGAAACGGCGCAAATGAATCACCTGCATTCTCTGCCCTCTCCCTTCCAGACAACGGGGCGCCCAGATGGCCGGCGTCGAATCTACCATTCCTCTTCATTTCGTCGCTCTTTTGCCCTAAGCGCTTTGCCCATGGCCTCCTGACCCACCTCCCTAAATCCAGCGGCTTCGGCCTGGGCGGTGATTCCTTCACAGCGCGTCTCCGTTCCGGTCTTGTCGGTTCCTTCGAAAGCGACCATCATAATTGGGTCATCCAGATGGGGATTGCTCCAGGGAATTCGGTAGTTCCCGGCTTTGCTGACTGGAAAATCGCCCAGCGTTGACGCACGGTAGTATGTAGTCTTGCCCGTAACGAGAGGGAGCAACTCCTCCTTCCCGGAGGCGTACGTCATTTTCATTTGTGCAATGGCTACATTCTTCGGCAGGTCTCCTCCTGATGACACGAGGAAGTATAGGGCGCTCACGTTGCCCAGCCCAATGGTGACCTGCACCTTCTGTTCGTAACCCACGTTCATGGTCGGATCAACGGTTCGAAAGGGAATTCCTCCCACAGCTTGGGGCTGCGACTTTTGCCAATCCGACTTGTCCGCGGGCATCCGAATCGGGCGGAACGCTGGTGACGGCATGTCTTTGCTCATCGTTTCGGCGTGCACGGCCGGAACGCCGATCGTCCCGACCCAAATCGCAGCACATATTGTCACAATAGTTCGGTACATGGCTGTCACTCCGATCTCTGCTCTTATCAGTTATTGCGCACCAACATCAATGCCGTTGCCGACATCAAAGAGATGCCAGACATCGTGGCTGCCAGCGTAGTTGTAATCCTCCCAGTTGCCGAGGGACACCGACTCCAGGCGTGTTGCCAGATTATACTCAAGTGACGTGGTCGGGAGGTCGTAGTCTCGGTTGTACGCCGGTTTATCATATGTCGGCGGCCACCACATAATCCGCGCCTGGGGATCGCCGTACCATTTGGCGCTCCAATCGCCATAGAGGACATTATAGCCGTCCCGATGGGCATAAGTGCCGTAGCCGATCTCAGGCACGCCGTCCATGGCGTAGTGTTTCGGCTGCGCAAACGAGTCACACACCAGCGCCCGACTGCCCAGGAGCTTCTGCGTCTTGAACGTCGAGCTGCCAGCTTCGGCAAGTACGCGCGGCTTGGTCGTCGTCAGATAGCCACGAGGTTGACCTGCGGTCATGGTCCAGTACCGCGCGCCTAGCAGCATGGGGACATTGCGGTAGTTGTAATCGCTCATGATGACTTGGCCACCGTTATCGCTCCAGTGCCAGCCGCGGCCAGTCGTGGCCCAGCCCATGTCCACGTTGGGAAGGAGCTTCCATCGGCCGAAGAACGCCGTGTTGGCGTCGAAACCACCCAGAATCTGCCAGCCCCTAGGACTTCGGATGGCGCCGTTCGAGAGAACCATGGGATCGGGATCAGCGTAACGCACGACATCGCCCGGCATGTTGCCGCCGGTGGAGGGACAGTAATATGTCCGGGCATCGCCCATGTAGCCGCTTACAAGCAGGTAACCCAAACCCACCGGCGTCGTCCGCAGCACGCCCGACTCGTTCAGACTGCCCCATCCATCGGTGCTCTCGAACACGTCACCCCACTCATCAGTAAGTGAAGCGTTAGGTGCATTGATGGAATGCCCAGCAAAGATCGTCCGATAATGGGAGATAGGGCTCCATAGGAATCTCTTATACTTCCACGTGGGACTCGACCCGTTCCGCGCGGGCTGGTTCTTGGCTACCTGCCACGTCCCGTTCGGACCGATCCGCCGATAATAGCCGGCGTCCACTGAACCTTGGTGATGCTCGTACGTTGTACCGTCGCTCTGCTCGGTCGCAGCTCCAACACTACTGCTGCCTGCGCCCGTGTAGCAGGGGAAATACTGACTGTAGTCCCCACAGTAGCTCTCCGTCGCTTTCGCCATCTGGTTGAGATTATTCAGGCATGCCGATCTACGAGCCTTCTCCCGTGCCGCCGCCAGGGCTGGCAGGAGCATCCCGGCCAGGATGGCGATAATGGCGATTACGACTAACAACTCAATCAGCGTAAACGCAGACCAGAGCCTCGACAACAGGACTTTCATCGAACTCCCTCCCAGCTAAAATTCCCACAAACCCAAGTGGCGCACCCCGCAGTCCCATCGCTGCGTGAACAAGCGCGGCACCCATACCTCTCGTTTCCCAAATCGTCTGCGTTGAACAATAGACTATTCGCCAACACAATGGAATGAGGTAGTGGTATTATCTTCTGCGGCAGAGAAGGCATCTACCTGAAACCTGCTATTATTTTGCCGAAAATGCTTGGGCGCTTAGATGCAATCGTGGGGTGCTCCCCAATGTCAAGACCAAAAAGCAGCTTGAATAAGATAGTCTCAGGATCCAACGGTGGCTGGAACGGAAGGAGCCCGTAGGGCGACTGGAGTTCCAGCCACCGTGCGCGTCGCCGCGCTGCTCTCCCGTGGGCCAGCCGAATGCCCGGCGAAGTACACCTCGGCCGGGGTGCGATAGTCCAGCGCCTAGTGCGGATGCTCTTGGTTGTAGAATCGGAAGTACGCCTTGAGGCTCTGCCGCGCCTCGACCGGATCGGCGTAGTCGCGCAGGAACACCTCCTCGTACTTCACCGTGCGCCAGAGTCGCTCGACGAAGATGTTGTCGTAGCAGCGGCCCCGCCCGTCCATGCTGATCCGCACGCCCTGGCCTTCCAGAGCGCCGGTAAACGCCTCGCAGGTGAACTGCACACCCTGGTCCGTGTTGAAGATCTCCGGCGTGCCTTGGCGGAGCGCTTCCTGAAGCGCTCCGAGACAGAAGTCCGCCTCCAAGCTCCCGGATAGCTCCCAAGACAGCACATACCGGCTGTGCCAGTCCAGGACCGCCGCTAGGTACAGAAATCCCCGGCGCAGCCGCAGGTACGTGATGTCCGCGCACCAGACCTGATCGGGCTGCTCAACGAGCAGGTCCCGCAGCAGGTACGGATAGCGTTTGTGTCCTTCTGCCGCCAGGCTCAGACGCTTCTTCGGGTAGATCGCCTCCAATCCCATCTGGCGCATCAGCCGCCGCACGCGCTTGGGATTGACTCCCTCGCCCGCCCGGCGCAGGTGCGCGGTCATCTTGCGCACCCCGTAGAAAGGCCGCTGCGTGTACGCCTCGTCGATCAGCCGCATGAACCGCAGATTCTCTGCTGACTCGCCCGCAGGCTGATAATACAGCCCCGCGCGCGACACCCCCAGCAACTCGCACTGCTGGCGCACCGACAAGTGCGGATATCCCACCTCGATCATCGTGCGCTTCTCCCTAACCGAGCAGTCCAGACTTTTGTTGAGAAAATCCAACTCCACTTTCAACTGCCCGATCTGCTGGTACAATTGCGCCGTCAAAGCCTCGCCTTCCGCGCCGGCGACCTTCCGCCGCCCGTCGGCCAACAGCTCCGGCGCCCCCTCCATGAGCCGCTTCTTCCACGCCGCAATCTGCACCGGATGCACCTGGTACAGCCCGGCCAACTCGTTGACGCTCCGGCTCCCCTTTACCGCTTCCAACGCCACTTTCGCCTTGAACGCTGCCGTGAACTGCTTCCGCGCCGTCTTCAATTCTCGCCTCCGATCTTGACCTCTCGGACCCGCGAGACTATCTTATCAACTGGTCCAAATTACGGGGAGCACTATCGTGCTTGCATTGGTCTATATGCTGAAGCGGTCGGGTCTGACTGGTGGTCTGCCCCCACGCCCAACGTGGGTGCTCACGGAGTACATTCTGGAGACGGTGCGGATCCTGTTCGCCCGGTTCCCATTCGACGCCGTATCGTTGAGCGACGACTACGGGACACAGCGGGCCATGGTGATGTCTCCCTCCCATTGGCGCAAGTTTCTCAAGCCGCGCCTTGCGGAGATATACGAGTTTGCGAGAAACCGAGGGCGGGCGGTGCTCCATCACAGCTGCGGCAACATCTATCCGATCATTGGCGACCTGGTGGATATCGGGCTGGAGATCCTAGATCCGATTCAGCCGGAGGCAATGGATATTTTCAAACTCAAGAAAGAATTCGGGCGCCATCTTGCGCTCTGTGGCGGCATCCGAACGCAAAGCCTCCTTCCCCACGGTTCCGTCGGTGAGGTGCAGGAGGAGGTGCGGCGCCTGAAACAGGAGATGGGGCGCGGCGGCGGCTACATCCTTCAGCCGGGCAACCAGTTGCAGCCCGACGTCCCGCTGAGAAACCTGGTAGCCCTCATTGAGGAGGCACGAAGGCTGGGCTGATGCGAGCCCTTACAGACATCCATTGAATGCGGCGCAATCCTGGCGGGTGCCAAAATGCAGGCAGGAGTGCGGATTGTACGCGCGGCCCCGAGCTTCACGATATTCCCTCGTGCCGAGCGTCGGTGACCCTGCGTGAACGACCGAACAGACGACTCCCGCTGTGTCTCTCGTCCGCACCGCGCCGCAAGGGCGCGATGCCAACACGATGCCACTGCAGTCGCAATAGCTGATACAACCGTCAGAACGTCACGCCGCATTGCGATAGTACGACTTAATGATCCCTCGAATTACAGGAACGTTCCTTCCAGGGACCAGCCACGCATGGTAAGTGACGGGTGAGTTCTTGGACGGGACAGGTCCTTAAGACACGAGAATTCAGAAACGAAAATTAGACTTGACACCCAAGGAGTTTTGTGTTACGAGTATGGACGACCGTGGTCGACCAGTGATGGCTACGGTTCGACAGTCACTTGGAAGAACGGACGAACTGGCATGTACCCAAAGTCGGAACGCGTCTATCGAAGCATACTGAATCGTATCATGTCGGGAGAGCTTTCTGCCGGTGAAAGCGTGCCGGAGCGACCCATTGCGGTGGAACTTGGCGTCGGTCGGACGCCTGTCCGGGAGGCGGTGCTGCGTCTCGAACAGGAAGGACTTGTGGAGGTCTGTCCTCCCAGGGGTAGAGTAGTGCGGTTGTGGTCCCCAGCGGACGTGCGGGCGCGGTATGAGATACGGTTTGCCCTTGAGTCCATTGCCGTTGAATGGGCGGCGCGGATGCCGGCCCTCGACATCCATCGGCGGGTGATGACCCTATGCGACAAGATGGAGGCTTTGGCGCGCAACTGGAGGGAGGGCGAGAGCGGTGAGGAAGCCGTTGATCTCGATATTCGCTTTCACTCGACCTTGGTTGAAACCAGTGGTAATAATGAAATCAAGCGTGCGGCTGGTCTTTTTCATCTGGCAGGGACCATTTTTATGACGTCCGAGGAGTTTGCGCTTGCAGGTATGGCAAGCACGAATCGTGATCATCGCCGGATCGCGGAGTGTCTATTAAAACAAGACGTTCCGGGTGCGCAGGCTGTGTTGAAGACACACTTGAAAAGCGCAGCGGAAGGGACGGCGCTGTGGATTGAGAAGAGGATTGTCGAGGGCGTGTATGCAGTGGTATGAGACTGCGAGCGGTCCCGTGAAGAGAGGAGGTGGCATGGATAGTGAGTGAGTATGTGAGTGTCCCGTCCTGATGTTGTTTGCATTGGCATGTTTCCGGGGACTCTTGGAAGGAGAAAGGCGATGTGCCGGAACTTGTATGATGCATTGCGCAAGGCGTTTACGTTGATAGAACTCCTTGTGGTAATAGCGATTATAGCAATTTTGGCCGGCATGCTGTTGCCGGCTTTGGCTGCGGCGCGTGAGAAGGCGCGGCGGACAGCGTGTCTCAACAACCTTACACAGATGTCTAAGGCGTTGGAGAGCTATTGTGGGGACTATGGCCAGTACTTTCCCTGCTGGACGGCGTGGACCCAGGTGGGGACAGATACTGTGAGCGGTTCTATCTACTATTGGGATAGGGGTATTTACACTGGGAGGCGACAAGATACCGGCGCCGCGCAGGACATTTACGTGAGGTCGCTTATCGCTGGGGCTGACTATATTCAGAATTTCAACGCCGGGCCGAGCAACATGCGCCTGATATTCTGCGGCAGCCAGCTTACCGGGAGCGCGCATACTGCGACTCCCGGGCTTGTCAATATGGCTCCCAATGGTCTTGGCTTTCTCATGGAGGGCGATTACCTGGGAGATTATGGCACTTTCTACTGTCCTAGCTCCAATAATATGCCTAGCACGATGCGGACTAATGATAGCCCTGTAGCGTCGGCACATAACATGAGCGATCTGAAACATTTGGGCGGTCGCGACGGCAAGGCCATCATTTACGGTGACTGGACCGGCCTCGGCAATGCTTCAGAGGTGAAGGATGCGACAAGATGGGTGCAGTCGCATTACAACTATCGCGGCGTGCCAACGGGACTGAATAAGTATGACTGGTTTAGCGACCCGGCTCCTAACGGTTCCACCACGAACTCTGATTTCCGCAACGTCCGGCTTCACTATACCAAGCCACATCAGTGGGTTGAGATGGGGACGCCCGTCTTCAAGACCCAGAAGCAGCTTGGCAGCCGAGCCCTGGTGTGCGACACGTTCGAAAAAGACTTGCAGTATAAGGCGAACACGTTCGCCGGCGCTGGCTGGTGGGGACACAGAGACGGCTATAACGTACTTTACGGCGACTGGAGCGCAAAGTGGTACGGCGACCCGCAGCAAAGAATCATATGGCACGGTGGGAGCGCCACTACGCCAACCAGCAACGATGCCTCACAAGGGCTGATGAATAACATGGTGGACAACTATACGACCAAGTTGGGGTACCTACGGCCGGCGTGCGAAGGGACCGGAATGGTGTGGCATTGGCTGGATGTGCAGGCCGGCGTTGACGTGGACGCTGGGACAAACTAGAGATATGCCGTAGTACTCCAATGGGGCTGCTGTAGCAGCCCCATTTTTTCGCTAAACCGGAGTATGGCTTTGCTCGTTCATGCGTGGACACTGACGCGCCGTGAACCGGGCGCGGTCGTCCACTTCACGGAACATAGAGGGTTGATTCGTGGATTCCAGAACAAGAGTAAAGAACGCTATAAAACGCAGACCGATTGATCGGATACCACGTTACGACGCTTTCTGGGAGGATACCCTCACCGCCTGGGGATCGGACGGATATCCCAGGGGCACAAACCCAGAGGACGTCTTCAATTGGGATATTGTGATGATGTCTCTTGATCTCTCCATGCGACAAAAGCAAGAGCTTCTGTTCCAGGACGGGGAGTACATGACGGTGCGAGATCGGTTCGGGTACACCGTCCGGAAAGCCATTGGAAAATCGCGAACGATAGAGTTCTCCAATCACGCGACAAAAGACAGGCAAGCATGGAAATGTCTGAAGCCCAAGTTCAGGCTTGATCCCAATGAGCCGGCGCGTCTTGACGACAAGTCGTGCTTTCTTCATATGGATGAGTACCCGACATGGAGCGAGGTGAAGCACAAATACGATTGCCTGCGCAAGACAAGGAAATATATCGCCTTCGAGGCATATGGACCGTGGGAAGGCACTTGGCGCCACAGGGGATACTCCGAACTCATGATGGACCTCGCGCTGGATCCGGACTGGGTTTCCGAGATGGGAGGAACCTTGGTGAATCTCCTCATGGCGTGTCTCGGACACTGCATTGAGCTTGACATAACACCAGACGCTCTCTTTCTCGCAGACGACGTTGCTTGCAACAAGGGACTCCTGTTTTCTCCGAAGACCTGGCGCAAGGTGTTCAAACCTTCATACATCAGGCTTGGCGATTTCTTGAAGCGCCATGAGATAAGCTTCTGGCTTCATTGCTGCGGCAATTGCGAGGCGCTTCTCGACGACCTGATTGAATGTGGCGTTCAGGTAATTCAGCCGCTCCAAGTGCAAGCCGGCATGGATGTGCGTAAGCTGAAGCCAACGTATGGCGAGAAATTGACCTTCTGGGGGAACATTGACGCTCATGCCATGAGCGGGCCTGCCGACGTCTTGGAAGCCGAGGTCCGGGACAAGATCACAGCCGCAAAGCAGGGCGGGGGATACATATACCACTCGGACCATTCTGTGCCGCCGGAAGTTTCTTACGAGCGCTACAAGTGGATCATGAAACTGGTTGAGAAATATGGCAGATACGAGTAATGATTGATATTGCGCTGTCGGCGCTTTTCTACGCAGCCGCGGCGCTTCTGTACAAGCTTGGCGGCAAAGAAAACCGGAACTTCCTGGCAGTGAACCTTGCAGTTTTTGGCGGCGGCACGGCGGCGGCCGTGATATCAGGAGCGGTGATTCGAGATTTGACGTGGGATGTCAAGACCGTCGTGCTGGGGCTCGTGGCTGGCTCGGCCAGTGTCACCGCGAACATCACATTTCTCCTGGCGGTCCGCTCGGGCCGGCTGGCCATATCGTGGACGATCTTCAATCTCGCACTGGTCGTGCCGGTGATCGTCGGTATCTGTCTTTGGCATGAGGAGCCCACGTGGTGCCGTTTTACAGGATTCTGGGCAACAACCGTGGCCCTTGTTCTGCTCGGCACGGATACGACGAATAGGTGTGAACCGGCGGGCGTGGTTGGGGACCAAAGGAACAGGCGCACGTGGCGATACCTGATCGTGGCGGCATTCCTTGCCAATGGCCTGATCATGACCGTCAACAAGGCGTTCCAGCAGAGCGGCAGTTCGGGAAGCTTCTTCGGATATCTCAGCATCTACTTTGGCACAGGTCTGGCGGTTTCACTGGCGTTGTATCTTTGGCATCGGCCCCCGTTCGGCAAGTCAGAGATGCTCCTGGGCTCAGGCATCGGGCTGTGCAGTGTGCTCGCCGGATTCTTCCTGCTTCAAGCATTGACGCAGGTTCCCGCCATCGTGGCCTTTCCCTCTGTCTCAGCGGGAAACCTGACGGTCGTGGCGCTCTTCGGTGCAACCGTATTCAGTGAACGGCTGGGCTGGAAAGGATGGTTGGGTTTGATTGTCGGGGTGGCCGCCTTAGTATTGTTTAACTACTGATTTGATTAATTGGCGAACGCGAAGACAAGCGCGCGTTTTGCCGCAGGAACCTGAGTGTCCATCTCTTTCTTGCAGGAGGAATATCCGTGAAAGCTCGGAACAAGCGACTAAACAGGTCGCTATTTGGAGGTCTCACAGTGGCATTTCTTCTGTCCGCCTCGGTCTTGATGGGCTCGGCTTCAGCGGATGAAGGACTGATTCTTCACTACACATTTGACAAGCCAACCGAAGCCGTCGCCACGGATGAAAGCGGGAACGGGCTTCATGGCAAGATCATCGGCGCCAAATATGTAAAGCTGGAAGACGGGTATGCGCTGCAGCTCAATGGAACCAACGACTATCTTGAGGTCCCGCAATCTCCCGTGACGGACAACCTTGGGAAGCCGGGGCAAAGCTACTCCATCGCGCTCTGGTTCAAGACCAAAGGCAAGGAGAATCAGTCCCTTGCGGAAAAGTGGATCGGCGATCCGTACCCTTGGGCGTTTAGGGGCCCGGATACTAGTGGCCTCATCCAGTTTGCCCTTTACGATGGAAAGAACAACCCCACCGCTCAAATAAGGGACGGTTCTCTCACTAACGAGCAATGGCATTATGCCGTCGGTATCCGAGACGTTCAGGATCGGGTTATCCAGTTGTATATAGACGGCGAATTGAAGTCGCGGGTCGCCGACCCCGTCGGGGATGTCTCCAACCTCGGGAAACTCGCCTTTGGGGCGTGCCTTCGTGCAATAAAACCTGACATCTATGATCCTTGCCTTTTCTTTGAAGGGCAGTTGGACGACATAGGGATATACAACCGAGTCCTGTCCCCGCAGGAAGTGAAAGAACATTTCGCGAGCGAAGCCGAGAAGAAAGAGACCGTGCGCGAGACCAAGGAAGGTCCGGCCATTGCACCGGGTCGTTGATCTCTCGGGGCATGGCTTGGCGCGGTGGGGCCTGCATCACGGTCTGTGCAGAGTCCAAGCAAGGGAGGAGGTATTGCCAGGGTGAGGTATCGCAACTCCAGAGGAGGTATCGCTGAGATGAAGCGTCACGGCGCTGAAAGGATTGCCGGGTGTTTTGCTGTAGTTCTGGGGCTGGCCGTTCTGGCGCCCCCTCCACTTGTCTTCTCGGAAACCGCCGATCAAGGTCCGGTTCTGCATTACACGTTTGACGACGAAAACGCCAAGGTAGCGACGGATTCCAGTGGCAACAATCTGCACGGCACAATCATGGGCGGTACGCTCGTGAAGCAGAAAAGCGGATATACGTTGCGGCTTAATGGCGCTGGCGCCTATGTCGAGGTTCCGCAGTCTCCCGTGACGGACAACCTTGGGAAGCCGGGGCAAAGCTACTCCATCGCGCTCTGGTTCAAGACCAAAGGAAAGAAGGATCAGTCCCTTGCGGAGAAATGGATCGGCAATCCGTACCCTTGGGCGTTCAGGGGCCCGGATACTAGTGGCCTCATCCAGTTTGCCCTTTATGATGGAAAGGACAACCCCACGGCTCAAATAAGGGACGGTTCTCTCACTGACGAGCAATGGCATTATGCCGTCGGTATCCGAGGCGCTCAGGATCGGGTTATCCAGTTGTATATAGACGGCGAATTGAAGTCGCGGGTCACCGACCCCGTCGGGGATGTCTCCAACTCCGGGAAACTCGCCTTTGGGGCGTGCCTTCGTGCAATAGAACCTGACATCTATGATCCTTGCCTTTTCTTTGAAGGGCAGTTGGACGACATAGGGATATACAACCGAGTCCTGTCCCCGCAGGAAGTGAAAGAACATTTCGCGAGCGAAGCCGAGGAGAAGGGGATCGCGCGCGAGGTCAAGAAGATCCGGTCGTTGCACCGGGTCGTTGACCTCTCAGGCCGGACGAGCCCCCTCGTCATCCTGATGCCGAAAGACGGCACATATAAGAATGTGGCTAGCCGCCTGGCTGATGAGCTCAGGACGCGCCTGGGTGTCACGGCAGAGATCACCGACGCCCCGGCTCAGGCGCTCCCCGATGCGGTCAACACGGTCGTCATGGGCAACGTGAACAATAATGAACTCTTCGCGCGGCTCTACTGGAACTATTACGCCTATGCCGACTCGCTCTTTCCGGGTGACGGCGAATTCGAGCTGCGGACGATCTATGACCCCTACCCCTGGCATGGAAAAGGCGACGCGATCGCCATTGGGTGCAGTGATGTGCGAGGCGCGGAGCGGGGCGTGGAAGAGTTCCTCAAACGGGTGGACGCTGAGAACAAATCGCTCGAGTACACGCTCGTCGTATCTTCGGCGAAGCCGGCGGAGACGGTGAAGGCGGGCACTCCGACCTTTGCCGACTTTATCGCCCTTGCCGAACCGTACTTTAAGACGGGGGACCGCAAGTACGCGCGCGAGGCGATTGCCGTGTTGGAGCGTATCACGACGGCGTATGAGCAGAACCCAGACCCTGAATATGATCACAGTGAGTCAGAGGATTGTGGGCGGGTGATGGCGGCGTGGGATGCGTTGGAGGAGTATCCGGAACTGACCGACGACCAGCGGCTGCGATTCACTCAGTCGTTCCTCAGACAGCTCAGAGCTCTGGCGGCGGAAGCCAAGGGCTATGGCTGGCAAGAATATCGCGAAAACCTTGTCACGTGGAACCATGTCACCTTTCCCCTGCGGGGCGTGTATTATGGGGCCCGCTACTTTTGGGACTACTACAGGCTCACCGAGGCCAAGACATACCTGAGCCAGGCAGAAGAGACCTTCATGGGCCAGGCCAGGTCGTGGAAACCCGAGGAGGATGCAGACATCTATGTCTGCCACACCATGGGGCAGTGTATCGAGTATTACCTTGCGGAATGGAAGTTGGACTTTTTCGCGAACGGCAATGCCGTGAAATTTGCGGAGTACGTTGCCGGCATCCTGGACAGTGCCGGTTACCCGGGCGGTTTCGGGGATTCAAACTACTCCCGAAGTCCAGGCATCAACGAGATGCAATGGGCGTTGCCAATCACATTCTGGTACACGCGTGACGGCCGATATCTGTGGCTCATGCAGCACTTCATGGGTGACTCCTGGAAAAACCCATATCACCACGACGTCGCTCCCGTGCCGGACACGGCAGATATCGGAATGAAAATATTTCCGCTCGATGCCCAACTCTACGAACAGACGAAGACCCGCTCGTTCTACAACGAGCCGCTCAGCTCGCCGAACGTGCCGCTCAAGGCTGCGTTTGACAAGATCGCCTTCCGCGAGAGTTGGGACAAGAATGCGCAATATCTGCTGCTCGACGGTTTTTCCAGGGGCAAGCATCTCCACTACGATGGCAACGCCATCAATGTGTTCGTTGACCGCGGCAAGCGCTGGCTGATTGATCACGATTACCTGATCCGCAACACGACGGAGCACAACATGCTCTCGGTTGTACGGAACGGACGGGTGACCGGGCTGGAGCCGAGTTGCGCGGGGATTGTCGTCTCCGGCCAGGGATCGGCAGTGGCGATGGCGACCACTGAAATGCGCGATTATGAGGGTGCGGATTGGCAACGCGGCGTCTTCTGGAAGAAGGGAAAATATTTCGTCATGATGGAGCAGCTGTCGGCGCGGGAAGCGGGTGAGTTCGTTGCAGACGTGACATGGAAACTGGAAGATCAGGGGGCGGAGCGAATTGTCGGCCCTGGCGTTTTCCGCGCGGACCGGCCTCAGGTGCCGTCGGGCGTTTCGCGCAACGTCTATGTGGTCAACGACGAGTTCGCGAGCGGCGGCAAGGCGCTGCTGTTTCCGGAGTCCGATTCGATTTGGGCATTCACCGTTGATCTTCCCGCGGGCGAGTACGGGGTGCAGTTGGTCGCCTACGGTCTGGACGGGTCCAGCGATTCACTGTATGGAGCGACTGAGAACTCGCCCCAGTTGATGTTTGGACTTGCCCAAGCGCGATACGGTCTAAGTAGCACCGCGTACGGCGTTGCCGCCGGTCCCGGCAAGGTTCGCTTTGACAAGGGCGGCAAACATGTCCTACGTTTCTGGATGCGCGAAATGCCGCCCATCCGGGTGGACAAGCTGATTGTCACTGATGTTGACGGGAAGGTCGTTCTTGAGCTGGAAGCCGAGGATGCTCAGGCAGTCGCAGCCGCGAACGTTGCCAGCGGACGCGCAGATCGTTTCTGGTTGAAGTGGGCCGACGCGGTTGATACGCGCATTGATCGCTACGGCACGCGCGGGATCAGCGTTGCCCTCTGCAAACTGTGGCAGCGCAGGGCGGCGCAACTCGGGAAGAACGGCGCAATCGAAATCGCCAACCTCTTTTACACCGATTCGACTGAGGCGCCGCGGTCACTCGAGGTCAAGCGCGTGGCGGCGCACGCGGTGATGATCAGCGGCGATGAAACAGCGCTGTTTGCAGTGGGCGGGATATCGTTTGGCGAACTGCGTTCCGATGCGAAGATGCTTTACCTCTCGCCAGAGCGCGTGGCTCTTGCCGGCGGCGGTTCGGTCCGTATCGGTGACACCGAGATCGTCAGCCGCGCGGGGGACTATTACGAAGAGGAACTCACGCGCGACGCGCGCGAAACGGTGGCTGCGTTCCTGAAGCAAGTGGCGTCAAGTTCAGTCGGGCCAAGCGCGCAAGGCCGAGAAGAGAAGAGCGTGCCGCTTGCGGAGGCGACGTGGAGCTTCGATGTTGGCGCCGGCATGAAGATCAACCGTCTGCGCACCGCCGATCTGGACGGCGACGGACGCGAAGAGATCCTGATTGCCGCCGGCCCGAAAGCCTTGGCGCTCACTGCGGACGGACGCCTCCTCTGGGAGTTTGTGATCGGCGGCCTCTGTCATGACGTGCGCGCCGGGGAGGCGACGGGCGGGCACGGCGCGGAAGTTGTTGTTGCGGGAGGCGATGGCTTCATCTACCTGCTCGACAGCAAGGGCAAGCTTATTCGGAAGCAGGAAATGACCGATCCGCCTCGGGGACAGGAGTCCGGCAGCGCCAGGTTCGAGGTGCTCACCGCGGCCATCTTCAATACCGACGGAACGCCGCGCGTCTTCGTGGCTAATTCTCGATTCGATGTGGTCACCTTCGACATGCAGCTCAATCGCCTGGCCAGAGCTGTCTACTCAGCCGAACACGGGGGCATTGACCTCTGGGCCCTTGACGTGAACGGCGACGGCAAGAAAGAGGTCTTCATCACCGATCACTATGGGTATCTCAATGTCGTCGCGCACGACGGCAGGAAAATTCGCGTGTATTACACGTCCATTGGCGACATGAAGGCCGCGTTCGGGGACCTTAATGGTGACGGGCTGACGGAGGCCGTCTTCGGCTCCAGCACTGGCGACCTCATGGGCCTGACATTCAAGCACGTCAATCCGTGGGTGGGGGACTACGACAACCCTTGGTGGTGGAGCAACGTGGGTTATCCGATCAACCAGATTTGTATCGCCGACGTGGATGGCGACGGCAAGAAGGAGGTCATCCTGGCTGTTGGGACGGGCTACATTCACGTGCTGGACGGCACAGGCAAGGAGAAGTGGCGACACCGCGCACAGACGAACGTGGTAGGCGTCGTGGCCCTGAAGACGCGCGACCCCCGCTTGGCGTACATTGACAGCGCGGGCATGCTCTATACGATTGAAGGCCAGGGCAAACAGCCTCGTGTGCGGCGGTTGGGGGGCAAGCCAAGCATCCTTATCACCTGTGAAAATGAGCTGGTCGTAGCGCTGGACGACGGCAAAGTAGTTGCCGTTCCGATTCAATGAAGGGTCTGGATCATGATCAAGTTTCTGTTTCTTGACAATTGGACACTGGAGTATGTGCGCGGTTTCCGACGGACCGTGCATGAGGCCAAGAAGCATCCGGCCAATCCACTCCTTGTCCCTGGCACGCCATGGGAGGGGAATCGCGTTCTGCTTTATGGAACCGTCCTCAGGGACTCCCAAGATGGCCTATTCCGGATGTGGTACGGCACCACGCAGCGGGACGACGATCTCAAGATTTCGCTTTGCCTTGCCACGAGCCGCGACGGGATCCGCTGGAAGAAGCCGAAGCTGGGCGTCTACAGGCATGAAGGAAAGGACACCAACGTGGTTCTGCCGCCGGACCGGCCGAAGGAAGGTGTGGCGATCGTCGAGGACCTCCATTGCCGCAAATCCGGATACAGGTATAAGTTCCTTACTCGCGCGTCACAGACTCTCGGCGTGCTGGCGTATGGATCGCGGGACGGAATCCATTGGCGAAAGTTGCAGAAGGACTGGGTGATTCCGATCGCGGCGGACTGTCACATCGGCTGCTACCAAGACGCCAAGACAGGCCGTTTCACTGCTTACCTCAGACCGGTCTTCGGGGACCGGCGCGTAGCCTGCTGCGAGAGCGAGGACTTCATCCATTGGACCCGGCCCGCGCTTTGCCTGGAGCCGGATCACTATGATTCGTCGCAGCTCCAGTTCTATGGCATGCAGGCCACCCCCTATGGCGACTACGTCATCGGGATGTTGAACGCATTCCGCACGGTCGAATCGGATATGCGTTGGAACAAGTCATCCGGCACGCTCGACATGGAACTGGCCTACAGCCGCGGCGGGCGGTTGTGGCATCGCGCCGCCCCCAACGAACCGATCCTGCCAATGGCTGGGATGAAGGAATGGGACGGCGTGATGACGACGCCATCGAGCGCACTGGTCTACCTGGACGATGAGATCCGCCTTTACTACGCCGGCTGTCCTTACAGCCATGACGGGGACTTCACTTCGGCTCCCGAATGCATCGGCATGGCCTCCTGGCGCGTGGATGGGTTTGTCAGCCTGGACGCTGGGGCGAGGGAGGCTTCGCTTCTGACGCGGCCGTTCGCGTTGAAGCAGCCGGAAATTCTCGTGAATGCCGACGCGCAGGGCGGCGACATGCGCGTTGAAATGCAGGCCGCGGACGGAACAGAGCTCCCTGGCTTCGAGCTTTCCAGCTGTCTCCCGATTCGAGGGGATTCCACCGCTCATCGTGTCCAATGGAAAGGCCATGTAGACCTGTCGGCCCTTCGAAAAAAGCCGATCCGAATGAAGGTTGAGGCGCGCAAAGCGTCTCTCTATTCGATCTGGTTTCCGAACGGAGACAAACATCCCAAGTATAACGAGTTCCGCGAAATCGCCTGCGTGAATCCGACGAAAGACCTTCAGGAGCCGGACGAACGGAAGTACCCCTGAGGGACAAGGACTCTTTGCGGATGGAGACCCAGAATATGGCTACATTGCGGCCCATACTTTTCATGAACCAAGACAAGGAGGTTCGCGAATGGTTCCTCCGCGAACCGTCGTTGAGTCGCGCCCGCGAGCTTGGCTTTGAAGTCCGCGCCAATGAACGCGACGAGGCATTGACCGAGGCGGAATGGGCCGACGCTATCGGCGACGCCGAAGCCCTGCTCACCACGTGGGGATCGCCGCGGCTGACCGAGGCCGTGCTGGCGCGGAACAGCTCGCTGAAGATCGTTGCGCACGTGGGTGGCACGGTGGTGCCGCAGGTGTCGCCCGCGTTATACGAGCGGGGCGTGCGCGTCACGACGGCGAACCCGCTGATGGCTCGGACTGTGGCGGAGACCGGGCTGATGCTCATGCTGATGGGCCTGCGCAACGCTCATCGCAACGTGCAGTTGGGCAATCGTTCCGTGGGCTTGCCGTGGTCGTCCCCGAAAGACAATATCCGAACGGCCGAAGCCTGCGTGATCGGCCTCTGGGGATTCGGCGACATCGCCCGGTGGCTCCTGGCCTATCTGCGCCCGTTCACGCCGAAGGAGATCCTCGTCAGCAGCGAGCATCTTCCCTCGGAAGTGGCTCGGCAGTTGGGGGTTCGGACGGTTGAATTCGACGCGCTCTTCGAGCAGGCGGATGTCATCTTCGTGCTGGCCGGCATGACCCGCGCCAACTTCGGACGAATAGGACCCCGGCAGCTTGAGGCTATGAAGAACAACGCCGTCCTGATCAACCTCGGGCGCGCTCCGTTGATTCAGCGGGAACCCCTGTTGTGTGAACTGGAGAAGGACCGGTTCACAGGAATCTTCGACGTGTTCTATGCGGACGTTCCCCCGGACAAGGACCCGCTGGCCAGACTCCCCAATGTCATTCTGACGCCGCACATTGCGGGAACCGGGCGCGACGCGCTCTACCTGGGCGCCATGCTTGAAGAAGTCGACCGGTTTTTCAAGGGCGAGCCGCTGCTATACGAAGTCAGTGAATCCCGGTCGCGAACGATGACCGACCCTTCGGCTATGGAGGCATGCCCAACGCACTGAAGACAGCTTCCAGTGAGCTGGCCGCAATGAAGGACTGCATCTTGGATTCGGCATAAGCAAGGCAGGAGATTTCGTGAAACGAAATGATACGTGGCTGCTATTGCTGGTTCCTGTGCTCATGATCGTGGGGGCTGGTTGTTCGTCTCCATGTGCTGGCGATAGCCTCTGGCTTGACGAAGAGAACGTTCTCATCGTCCCGCAAGGCAGCCGCCAACTGGTATTCGATGTCGGCAATCTGCCTGCGAATGCTCAGCCCGTCCTATGGATCGCGCCCCGGATTGTGTTCGTGATTGAAGAGCGAACACTTGCCCACCTTGTCATCAAGGTCAATGGTGTCATGGTTGGACCGGATCGCCTCATTTCCGGGAGCGCGTTCTACCGCTGTCCGTGTGAGATGAGCTGGCCCATACCTGAGCGACTGAAATGCATGGTCCTCAATGGCGTACCGTCCTGGCGTGTTCGCTTTGACGACAACTTCACCGTCGGCGAGACGGACATCTTTACTTGGCGCAGGTCCTTTGCAACCGAGGGACTGGAACCGTCGCTCACCGTAGACCTCACGGGGTTGATCCGAGAGGGCAAGAACAAGGTTGAACTTGCGAACACGCTCGACACGACCGTGCCGAGGGAGACGGATTTGTTCCTTCCCGCCAATGCCGAACCGCCCATCTATGATCTCCAGGCGAAGTTTGTTCGCGTCGGCTTAATTGACAGGCAGGAGATCAAAGCGTACAACGGCGCGCACACGCGACCCTTTGACCCCCGGCCGCGCACCTTCAATCTGTTGGATCCGGATGGCTATAAGAACATGACAGCATGCTACGCGAGGGCCATTTCGGAGGCGGACTCGTCGGCAAAGCGCGCGTTCTTTCGCCTTGTGCGCTCCCATTTTGCCCTGTGGAAAGGGGAGCCTGAGCTTGCCCGTTCGCTCTTGACAGAAATGTTTCAGGAGACTCCGGCAACCGAACAGGCGGACATAGGCTTGTTCTTGCTGGGCCTGTCACAAGCTCGCTGCGGAGAGTCCCAGTTGGCTCTGGACACGTGGAAACGACTCACGAATGGCTATCCCTCCTCCCCATGGGCCGAAGTATCATTGCGCGAAAGAGTCCTGATCGACCCGGAGCGCCACGCAAACCCTGTCAATTGGCCATTCCTCGAAGCGGCGCGCGCAAACGTCCCAATTGTCCTTGATGGACGGACGGATGATGCGGCGTGGCAGATCAGTCCGGTCTTCAACAATTTCAACGTTTACCCAAGAAAGTATGAGCGAGCTCCCGTCCCCACCGAGCTACGTGTCTTGTATGATGAAGACAATCTCTATTTTGCGGTAACTTGCTACGAACCCTATATGGACGAGGTACGCAACCCGAACCGGGACCGGGACAGCAGCGTGTACAATGACGATTGCGTTGAACTGTTCCTTGACCCCGGTCGGACTTACTCCCAGATGTTCGAATTTGAGCTCGGTGCCGAAGGCGGCATTCTGGACTGTCATAATGTCTGGGAGATCTCCTACCTGCAGTATGACCCTTCAAGAGTGGACAAGGTGGCCAAATACCCGGACCGGTGGTGCGCTGAGATGGCAATCCCATGGAGGGAACTGGGGGTTGCGAAGCCGGCCGCCGGGGACGTATGGCTGTGCAACGTCGTGCGGAATCGTCCCAGGAGCAAGAATCGTCCGGGAGAGGCCTACGTGTTGGGACCGGCCGCGGACCGATTCGCCGCTCATGAGAGTGCAGCATGGCTCATTTTCCGTTGACGGTTGGGGTGTCTGCCAAAAGCAATCGCCGAAAGGAATAGAACGTGGTGTCTATGAAAAGGATTGTCTGGTCAGCCTCTCCCACGCCCTTCCTGGCAAATGGTTCCATCGATGAAGAGGCTATAGAAAGGCTTGTCGAGCAGCACGTGCGGTTGGGAGTTGTCGGCCTATTCTTGGCCGGGACATGCGGTGAAGGACCTTTCATGCCCAACGAGCAGCGTGTGGAGTTAGTCAAAATGACTCGGCGCGCCGCCAAAGGACGGCTGCGCCTTGCAGTTCAGGTTTCGGACACATCCGCGGCTCGGGTTCTGGACAACATGCGCGCGGCACAGCAGGCGGGAGCCGATGAAGTGATCATTGCGCCACCGTGGATCATGTCGTTCGCCAATGCCGGTTTTCTCCGGCGTTACTTCTTCGAATCCATTGAAACGGCGCCTCTGCCGGTTGGCATCTACGCGCTCAAGCAGTCGGTAGACTCTGCGCTTGGGCTGGAGATGTGGCGGGAGCTTGCCGCGCATCCGAAGGTGCGTCTCCTGAAAGATTCCTCAGCTTCCGACGAGTATCGAGCCGCGTTCGCGGCTGTCAAGGCCAAACGGCCGGACTTGACGGTTCTGACCGGCGATGAATTTCTCGTTCTGCCGGCCCTGGAGACCGGATATGAGGGCTGCCTGCTCGGAACGGGCATCTTAATCGGCGGCATGATCCGGCGCGCGTTCGACGCGTTTGCCAATGGTGACCGTTCCGCGGCTGAAGCTTGGCAGAAGCGCTCCAACGAGTTCCTGTGGGACCTCTTCGCCCGCGACATCAGCATCTGGATGGGCGGCCTCAAGTACGCACTCCATCGGTGCGACATTTTCAGCACCGAGTTTATGCACCTGCACTACCCAATCACCGACGCCGATCGCCGGCGAATTGACGCAGCGCTCGAACGCGAACGAGAGTTCATTTGAGAGGAGTGCTCCATGCGCTACAAAGAAACGGGCGAAGTCCACATGGATTTCCACCGCACAACGAACGGCACGATCGCCTATCTCCGCAAGAAGCACGGCGAAGCGCTTCTCGACGAAGTCTTCCGCCGCACTGCAAGGGAGGTGTACCGCTCCATTCACGACGACCTGAAACGCGGCGACTCGGAGCAGTTGGTTGAGCACTGGACGTACTTCTTCGACCGCGAGAAAGGGGAATACACCCTCGAACGGAAGGGCGACGAGATATGCTTCATTGTCAAGAAATGTCCCGCAGTCGCCTACCTCAAGAAGCGAGGGATCGAGGTCGACCCCGCCTTTTGCCGACAGACCGTCATCATGAACGAAACGTGGTCGGAAGGAACTCCGTTCAAGATCACCACCGATGTCCTCGGTGATGGTCGGTGCGTCCAGACGATTTGGAGGGACAAGAAATGATTCCCAGCGACCATTTCGTCAGGTTCTATAACGAAGTGTTCAAGGCGTTGGAGCGCGAGGGGCGCGACCGATTGGTGGAGTACTGGCGCGAGTTGGGACGGCTGCAGACCGTGGAGCTGGCGGATCGTTTTCGGCAGGGAGGACTCAAAGCTGCGGGAGAGTATTGGAGACGAATCGTCAAAGAGGAGAACTGCCAGGCGGAGGTCGCAGAAACCCCGGACTACCTTGAACTGCGGATACATCGCTGTTCCAGCCTGTCCAAGGTGCTCGATAACGATGCGACGCCGAGCGCTTTCTACTGTGACCACTGCATGGGCTGGGTCGAGCCGGTAATGGCGAACGCTGGCCTCTACGCAGTCCTGGACGCGAAATCGCGCTCGGAACCGCGATGCGTGTTCCGGGTGTACGAGGACAAGGCCAAGGCGGATATGTACGAGCGCACGGCCACTCTTCCCTCCCGGCCATACGCTTCGGTCGCGGGCGGAGGGGCTGGCCAAGGCGCGCAAGGCGATGCAGGCCGGGGCGCGTGGCGTGGTCTTCGGACGCAACGTGTTCCAAGCCAAGGCGCCGGCGAAGTTCCTGTCGCAACTCGCGGGGGCGGTTCACAAGGGCTGACGAGTGGAACTCCATCTTCACCATGTATTCAGTTACACCGACGTGGATTGCTGTTCGTCCCCTATATCCCATCTCACACCAGAAGCGGTCGAAATGGATAGTCTGCGGAGAGAAGGCAACCGCGAAACGTCTGCGTCGGGGCATTCTGGAGTGACCCATTAAGCAAGAGGACGTTCAGGTGGGCCGTGTAGAGAGCGTGGGGACTGGACAAGAATGGGATCAATGCAGTGGAACTGATTTGCGACCCAGCGATAAATGTATGCACGTCATGATTATGGATGACATGCCATTTCGGCGTCGGAGTCGGCGCAATCGCTTGCGGCATAGTGGGTTACACAAGAAGAGTCGCATTGTGGTTGGTAATCCGATTCCAAGCTGTTATCCCACAGGTACTAGCGCCGTTGAGCTCGCGGGCTTGAGGCCTGGGGGCAAGTACACCGGTTCTACCCCAACGGTCCATGCGGAAGATATCGCCTTCGCATCAATCTCCTCACCGCCTGTCGCTCTTTCTTTCTCCTTCTCCGGCCGGCCCGATACCCACATTTTTCGCAGGCTCTTTCGCGAAAAGGAGGTCGCCAAAGTTCGGGTCAGTCGGCGGCAGAACCGGCGCCTTCCGTACCGGTAGGCTTGAGGGCCTTGGACTCGGGAGGCAGGTTCAGGTTGGGGAGGCTTGTCACCGCACGCACGCTTTGCTCAGGCAGGGCGTGGGTGTAGCGATCCATCGTTAGCGCGATGGTCGAGTGCCGCGCGAGTAACCCCTGGACCAATGACTCAATTCCGGCATCATCTTCCATGGCCATCGTGAGTCCTCCTCCTGGGATTCTTTCACCAAAAGCATCCCACTATCGTCTCGCGATGGCCGCTTCGTCAATCTACAGAGAACATGTTACATCACCGCGACCGGCGGAGACGTTTGGCATCGGCAGGATATGATCGGACACTGCTTCCACAGCCGATGGAACGTCTACCGCGCTTACCGTCTGCGAAAGGAGTGGCGTTCAGCCAACAGGGAACGCCTGCGGGCGATCATGCGTGACGAGCGGGCGCACCTGATTAAGGCGCTTCCCCTGGTGACGGCGGATCGGCGGATGGGGTTCCATTCCGAATGCCAGCGGTACCTCTTCACGGCCGCCGCGATTCGGCGAAAACTCAGGCGGTTGGCCGAGGCCATATGACGAATCCACAGGATCGACATTGAACCTGACGGCGTTGCCCTGGCCGGCACGCAACCGGACGAAGTGACGCTGGCGCGAGAGAATCTCCCGAAGACGCTGAATCTCCGGGGGGAGGCATGTAGACGATCAAGCTATAAGAGCCCCGATGTACGCCCTCGCAGATCTCAATCCTTTCGAAACAGATGTGGAACGACGGCCTTGATCCGAGGTTTGGCGGAAATTGCTTCGGGATGATCGAGACGGGTTAGGAAACCGCAGGATGCATTTGGAAGCCCCTGTGAAATCAAGGCACAACGTATCTGCATGTCCACAGCATGTCCAAGCCCAAGAACTTCCGCCCGATCTCCGAGAGATCGTGCGTGCCTGGCCGAAGCTCCCGCAGGCGATCCGGGCGGGCATCCTGGCGATGGTGAAGGCGTACTCTTCGGAATGAGGACTGCTAGAGGGGGCTACTCTGTTCTGAATATGTGACTCCACAACTTCTTGGCGCAACACTATGCTAAGGGCACTCCGCCATCCACGATAGCCGACATTTACCCGTGAGTTTTCGGGAACCGTTCACAAAGACTATGGCTGAGACGTTTGCTCCGTAGTTGGGGCAACTGGTTCCCGGTTCGTCCGGTCTTGGTGAGGCGAAATCGCGAAAACTGCTGTGATTAAGTGCTAACCCCATGGACCCACGGGGCGTGAGCTTCGGTCGAGTGGCAAAGGGAACAAGATTCTCATGCTGGCATAGTCTAAGTGGACTTCTGGCGCACGAAGGCAAATAAGTTGCAGTATATGCCTTGACATATGCAATACAATTGCCTATACTGTCGTCTGCATGCTGGGGATGCTACGGCACTGGAGGAATGGAAGACAATGGCCTCGGGAGAAATGAGCGGCTCGTGTCTATCGCGATTGAGAGCGAAGATGCGGGACGGGTCGCCGGCGGGCCGAAGGATTTCCCAGGTTATCCTGGAGTCGCCGGCTCGATGGCGCGACATGTCCATTGACGTCCTGGCGAAGGCGTGCGGAGCAAATCCCTCCACCGTCACCCGTTTCTGCACGGGGCTGGGGTATCGGGGTTACAAGGAATTTCAACTGGACCTGGCGGTGGCGGCTTCACAGGCGGATTCCCTGGAACTCGGCGACCCGTTCAAAGGCGCCACGCCGGCGGCAATCCGGCGCGCGGTGTTCGAGTGCAGCCGGCGCAGCCTGGCCGAAACGGAGAAACTGCTGGACGACCGCGTGCTTGAACAAGTCTCGGAACTCTTCCGTCAGTCCACCGTCGTTTATTTTCTGGGGATTGGCGCTTCCGGCCACGTGGCGCGACAGGCGTCCGGACGGTTCATGAGCCTCGGACTCACTGCCATCGCCGCCACGGACCCGTATGACCAGATTTTTGCTATGGCTAACGCAAGATGCAGCACGGTGGTGGTCGGCATCAGCCACACCGGGCAGACCGCGCACGTTCTTGATGCGCTTCGCATGGCGCGCGGGAAGGGGGCGCGAACCGTGTGCATCACGAACTACCCGGACTCCCCGATCGCCGAAGCGAGCGAGTGGCGCTTGATCACGGCATTCCGGGAGCACCGCGTGAACGCGGCGGTCTCTTCCTCGTATATCGCGCAACTGTGCATCATTGACACGCTGTATTTCCTTGTGGCCAGTTTGCTGGGCAAGAGCGCACGCCGGCTGGCCGATGTCACCGAAGAGGTCGTTCAGAAGACGCTTCGGGTGAAGAGCCGTTCCTGAGGTCATTTTGGAGAGACGGGAGGAGACATGTACACGCGGTACTATGATCCGGAAATCTTCGTACAGACGTTCGACGGCATTGATCGCGCGAACCACATCGTCGCCACGTACTTCATGGATGATGTCCTGCCGGGAGAGGATTTCATCGACCACTTCTCCCTGATACAGGCCATGGCGCTGGAGGGCTCGACGGGCACGTGGGAGAAGGTGGCCGAGGACACGGAAGAAGTCCGCAAGATGCTGAGCGGAAAGATGGTGAACTACTTTGAGATTCCCACCGACGACCCGTTCCGGCGCAAGGCGGTGGTCCAACTGGCGTTCCCGATCGACGCATGGGTCGACAATGTCCCCATGATGCTGTTGAGCATTGCGGGCAACTGCTTCGCCTACAGCGACAAGCTGCGGCTGTTGGACGTCTATCTTCCCGACAACCTTCTGGCGAAGTTCAAGGGGCCGAAGTTCGGCGTGCCGGGCATCCGCAGACTGACCGGAGTCCAGAAGAGGCCGCTGTCGCTTCACATCATCAAGCCGAAGATGGGGATGACGCCGCAGCAGGTGGCCAACCAGTGCTACCAGACGGCCATGGGCGGCGTGGATATGATGAAGGACGACGAGATGACGTCCGACGTTTACAATAGCACCTACGAAGACCGGCTTAAGGCCGTGATGGAATCGCTTGAGAAGGCCAAGGCAAAGACGGGGAAGAAGCCGATTTACCTGTTGAGCATCACCGACGAGCCACGGCGCATCTTCGACAAGGCCCGCCGCGCCGTCGAGTTGGGGGCCAATGGGCTTCTGGTATGTTACTCGGCCGGTCTTCCCGTCCTGCGCCAATTGGCCGAGGATCCGGCCATCAACGTGCCGATCATGCTGCACTGCTCGCACATGATCGCAGCGCAGCCGCGCATCGCGTGGCCGGTCTTCGCCAAGCTCATCCGCGTTTGCGGCGCCGACATGATGCTGACGCCGACGTACTGGTCCAGCATCCCGATGGTCAGCCTTGAAGAGGGTATCCGTACCTCGCACGTCAAGCTTGCGCCGATGGGGCACATCAAGCCGATGTTCCCCATGCCGTGCGCGGGGGTCTACCCGGGCTTGGCTCCGGTCATCATCGGAGAGTACGGGCCGGACATCGTCATCCCCGCCGGCGGCGGCATGCTGGGCCACCCGGATGGCTACACGGCGGGCGCCAAGTCCTGGCAGCAGGCGATTGCCGCGTCCATGTCGGACACGGACTTCGTCGAGTATGCGAAAAAACCCGAGAACAAGGAACTCCGCCGCGCGCTGGAGAAGTGGGGCTACATCGAGCGGCCGAAGACCCCCTGGCTGCGTATTGCGCCGAAGTTCCATCCGAAGAGGATGAAGTTTGAGAACTGAAAAGCGTTTTCTGGCGTTTGACCTGGGAGCGGAAAGCGGCCGGGCGCTTGTCGGCACTCTCGACGGCGGGCGACTGGCCATGAAGGAGATTCACCGCTTCGCCAATGCGCCCGTCGAGGCATGCGGGACACTCTACTGGGACGTTCTGGCGCTGCACAGCAACGTGCTGAAAGGCATTCGGGCGTACGTGGAGCGCTTCGGTGACTCGGTGGAAGGCATCGGTATTGATACGTGGGGCGTGGACTTTGGCCTTCTCGCCAGGGATGGTTCGCTCCTTCAGAATCCCGTTTGTTACCGCGACAAGAGAACCAACGGGGTGCCAGAGCAGGTGCTCAGGCGCATTCCGACCGACGAACTCTACCGCCTCTCCGGCCTGCCGGCGTCACAGATACAGACCCTCTTTCAACTCTTCGCCGTGCGGCAGAGCAACGGTGCGCTGCTGACGACGGCCGATACGTTCTTGATGATGCCGGACATCCTCGCGTATTTCCTGACCGGCGAGAAACGCTGTGAACGCACCAATGCCATTTCCACCCAACTGTATGATCCTCGAAGGGGGACCTGGTCGCAGGCCATTTTCAAAGCGTGCGACCTGCAGATCTCCATCGCGCCTGAACTGATAGACCCGGGCACGATCCTGGGCGAAGTCTCCGATGCAGTGAAGCGTAAGACCGGACTGAAACATGGGCGTGTCATCGCCCCATGCACCCATGACACGGCATCGGCGGTTGCGGCCGTTCCGGGAGAGGGCGACCACTGGGCCTTTGTCAGTTGCGGCACATGGTCGGTCCTTGGCGCGCTGTCGGATGACGTGACCACCTCTCCGGGAGCGCAGGCGGCAGGCATGGCGAATGAACTGACACTGAAGAGTTTCTTCCTCTGCCGCAACATTACGGGATTGTGGGTGTTGCAGCAGGCGCGCGCGGCGTGGCGGAAACAGGGTAAGGAGTATTCCTACGAGGAGCTTGTGCGTCTTGCCGAGGAAGCGCCGGAGAGCGAAACCCTCCTCAATATTGATGATCCGGGGTTCCTTGCGCCTCAGGACATGCTGATGGCCATTCGCGGGTTCTGTCTGAAGACGCGGCAGCGTCCGCCGGAAGGCGCCGGGTCCGTTGCTCGATGCATCACCGAGAGCCTCGCGTTATCCTACCGGCATGGAATCAAGCAGTTGTCGGCGCTGCTCGGCCGGCGCTTCGACACGCTTAATATCGTCGGTGGCGGGTCGCAAAACAGACTGCTCTGCCAGTTGGCTGCTGACGCGGCAGGCGTGAAAGTTGTGGCGGGGCCTGTGGAGGCGACGGCCGCCGGAAACACTCTGGTGCAGGCCTTGGCATGCGGCTGTCTGACGTCGCCCGAGCAGATACGGGAGATGGTGCGGAACTCGTCGGAGTTGACCGCGTACGAACCCCGGGACCATGGCCGGTGGGAAGAGCGCTATGCACGATACCTTCAACAGATTGGACTGGAGAACTGAAGCGTGGACCCGCTCTTGGAAAAGATCTACAGTCTCTCGGAATCCGATCAATCGGAATGCTCCAGGCATGTGATGCTGGGCGGCGGTACGCGCGGCGGTCCGGTGATTGTTCGGGGCGAAGGCGTTCGCCTGTACGATACGGGGGGCAAGGACTACATTGACTGCACCTCCCAGAGCTGGGCCATGTACCTGGGCTTCGCCAACCAGGAGATCAACCGCGTTGTCGCCGACCACATGCAGAGGCTCTCGCACGTTCACCAGGGATTCGATACGCTCCCGCGCTACTACCTGGCGCGCAAGCTGGCGCAGCTCGCGCCCGGCGATCTGAATCGCGTCTCCTTCACGGTGGGCGGCGGGCCGGCTATCGAAGCGGCGATGAAAATCGCCTACAAGAACACGCAGCCGTCACGTGACTTCATCTGTCTGTATGACAGCTATCATGGGACCACCCTCGGCACCATGGGAGCTTCATGGATCTCAACGCGCGCGTCAGGCAAGTTCGCCGGCGGAAGCCGCTTCCTGGGGCTGACGCGCCCGTTTATCCGCGTGCCCAACCCCTATTGCTACCGTTGCCCGATGGGGCTGACGCGGCCGACGTGTTCCGTGGCCTGCGCGCAGATGCTCAGGACAACGCTTGAGCGGGGCATTGCGGGAAACGCCGCCGGGATCATCATCGAGCCGATCCAGGCCAGCGGCGGCCAGATCATCTGCCCGAAGGAATACCTGCAGGCGGTCCGCGCCATCTGCAATGAGTTCAAGGTCCCGTTGATTTATGACGAGATTCAGACCTACGCGCGGATCGGCAAGTTCTTTGCGGCGGAGTATTCCGGTGTTGTGCCGGACATCGTGGTCCTGGGCAAGGGATTTGGTGCGGGGCTTCCGATCGCCGCCGTCATCATCTCGGACAAGTTGAAAGGGTTTGAGCCGGACGGCGAGGAACTTCATACGTTTGCGAATACTTCGGTGGGACAAGTAGCCGCTGCAAAACAGATTGAACTGCTCGAGAACGGCGTCCTGGACAACGCGGCGCGAATGGGTGAATATCTGCGCGGACGGCTGGAAACGATGCAGAAAGATTTTCCGGAAATCGGCGATATTCGCATCGCCGGCCTGCATGTCGGCGTCGAACTCGTGCGCGACCCGGTCACGAAAGAACCGCTCTCTTCCGAAGGAAAGGCCGTTCGAAACGAAGCCATCAAGATGGGGTTGATCCTGGGCTTGGGGGGCGTGCGTCCGAACGTGCTGAAGATAAAGCCCCCGCTGATCATTACGCAGGATGAGTGTGACGAAGTGCTCGAGAAGCTGCTGGCGGCCATGACGAAAGTTCTGAGGCAATCATGAGTGAGCACATGGAGCAGATGGAGGCCATGACGTCTCAGCGGCGCGGCCTGGCTCAGGAATTGCGTTTTTTCGACGCGAACGTCTGGCTCGGTGAGCCGTGCGGGTTTCCGCTCGCCGAGGAACTCAACCCGTCGAAACTTGCCGAGACACTGCGAGGGCGTTTCATCACCGGCGGACTCGTGTCGCACTGGGACGCCAAGCGGGTATCCGCTCAGGACGGAAATACTGTACTCGCTCAGTCGCTCGATCAGTGCGGCGGTGACCTCTTTGCGGTGTGGACAGGGCTCCCACTCTATCCGACGGAGCACAGCCCGGCGCCCTGCGGCATGGATTTCCCCCCCCATGTGCGTGCCGTGCGCATTTTCCCGAAGTCGCACAACTTCCTTTTGGCGGATTGGTGCGTCGGAACGCTCTGCGACGAACTCGCGTCTCGCCGGATGCCGCTTCTGGTCTGGCACACGGAGATTGACTGGACGCCGCTGTACCAGCTTGCCCGCGCGTTTCCTCGGCTGACGATCGTGGTGGAGACGCAACCGCAGAAGATTCTCTACCACACGCGCCCGTTGTTTGCGCTCATGCGTGACTGCAAGAACGTGCTGGTGGAGACCTCCAATTTCGCAGGGGCCGGATTCATCGACTACGCCGTCGGGGAGTTTGGCGCAGAGCGTCTGATCTTCGGCAGCTTCCTGCCTGTGGCTGACCCGCTGGTTCAGATCGGCATGGTGATCGACGCCGAGATCACGGTCGAGGAGAAGGCGATGATTGCCGGCGATAACCTGCGCCGAATGGTGGCGGAGGTGCGGAAATGAGCGACCGATTCATCATAGATGCCCACGCCCACTTCGGAGCGCCGGGGGTCTTCTTTACGCCGCGCTCCTTGGCGGAAGAGTTGCTGCGCGTCATGGACCGGAGCGGTGTGCGCTTCGCCATCTGCTGCGACCATGTCAGCGTGTACAACGGTTGCGGCGCGGGTCTGGAGAGCCACCGGAAGACATACGAGGAGTCCGGCGGGCGAATTCATTATCTCGGCGTCTTCAACCCGCACCGGTCGGCGCCGTGCATGGCGGCGCTCGAAAGGGCAAGGGACTGGCCGGGGTTCGTCGGGCTGAAGATTCACCCCTCGCTGCACGGCATCGAGGCGGAAAGCCCCTCCTACGAGGCCGCGTGGCGGTTCGCGGCGGAGAACGACCTGCCGATCTTGACCCACAGTTGGAGCGTATCGGGCCACAACCCGTTCCAGCGGCTCTCCACGCCGGAGCGGTTCGAGGTCTGGGTGAAGCGGTTCCCGAACGTGCGGTTCGTCCTTGGCCACGCCGGCGGCCGTGGCGGGGGCCGCCACGAGGCGGTCCGCATGGCAAACAGCTATCCGAACGTTTTCCTTGACATCGCCGGCGATATCTTCGACTATCGGTTGATTGAGTCGCTGGTCGCGTCCATCCCGGTGGAAAAGATCCTGTTCGGATCGGATTATCCCTGGCTCGATCTTCGGTCGCGGCTTTCGCACGTGCTTCTGGCGGAGGTCGATGCCGCGGCAAGGACGAAAATCCTTTGCGAGAACGCCGGGCGGGTGTATACACGGATCGGAGAGAAACGGTGCTGACCATTGACCTGAGCGGGCGTGTGGCGCTGGTGGTCGGCGGATCGCGCGGAATCGGTGGTGCGATCACCGAGACGCTGGCGGCCGCAGGCGCGAGGGTGGTCTTCACCCATACGGGCAAGCCGGAACACCGGACGCGAGTCGAGGCACTGGTGCGTCGCGGCCGCGAACTCGGAGGGACCGTTGTCGAATCGGAAGTGCTCGAAGCCTGTGATGCCGGCGGGACCTCCGCGCTGGTCGAACGCATCGTCCGTGACCAGGGGAAGATTGACATCCTTGTTCATAACGTCGGCAGAAACATTGCCTGCCGCGCCGAGGACATCACGGATGAGAAATGGCATGAGGCCATTGACATCAATCTCACCTCGGCATTCAACAGCGTGCGCGCCGTCCTGCCGCACATGGTTTCGGCGCGGTATGGAAGAATTGTTCTCATCGGCTCTTCAGCCATCTACTCCGGCGGGGGAGGGGCCATGGACTATGCGGCCGCGAAAGCGGGCCTCACAGGGATCATGACCTACTTGTGCAAGGAATACGCCCGCAAGGGAATCCTGACCAATATCATCCACCCGTGTGTGATAGAGACCGATCTGTTGCACGAGCGGTATGCGGACGAGACCGCAAGGCAGAAGCTCATTTCACAGATCCCCGCCGGCCGACTCGGAAAACCGGAGGATATCGCGACGTTGGCCGCATACCTTGCCAGCCCGTGGGGCGACTACATTTGCGGACAGTCCGTTCTGGTGGATGGCGGGCGCACGGTCTTCGAGTAAGAGCGGCTTGTGGAGGATTCCCCGATGAGCAGCGAGTTCAGACTGGCGTCGAACCTGGCGCCTTTCTCGCGCCTCTGCGACCGGTTTGTGACGACCGGCTACTCGGACGATTGCAGTCTCGACGAGAAGCTGGGTATGGTCGCAGCGATTGACGGCATTCAGGGAACCGGCTTCGGCTGGCCGTGCGGATTCCGGAATGGCACTGAGATTAGGAAGTTGCTCGACAGGCACGGGCTGGCGTGTTGCACCCTCGACACCGACGTCTATACGGACCGCATGTTCCGGAACGGTTCGCTCTCAAACCGAGATCCGAAAATCCGCCGCACAGCGATTGACCGTGCCAAGTCCGCCATGGACGCCGCCGTCGAAGCCGGCGCGCCGGACATCAACTTCTGGATGGGCCACGACGGATTCGAGTATTTCTTTCAGGGGCACTACGCCGACGCCTGGAAGTGGATTGAGGAGGGACTTCAGGAGATTGCCGAACACAACCCGCAAATGCCCGTCAGCATTGAATCTAAGTGCAAAGAACCCCGGGCCTATTCCTACCTTGCGAATACCGGCAAGGCGCTTTTCTTGGTCAACAAGATCGGTAAGCCTAACCTCGGCATCACGTTGGACTTCGGCCACAGCATCGCCGCCCTCGAAAACGCGGCGGAGTGTGCAACGCTGTGTCTGTTGGAGCGGCGGCTCCAGCAAATCCACATCAATGACAACTACCGCGACTGGGACCACGACCTCATTCCCGGCGCGGTCAACGTGTGGGACACCGTTGAATTCTTCTACTGGGTGCGCAAACTGGGGTACAGGGGCTGGTTTTGCATTGACATTTACCCCTACCGCGATACCGGCGCAGAGGTGCTTCGGCGCACGGTGCAAGTCTGCCGAAAGTGCATCCGCATGGCCGACCGTCTAACGGAGATGCACGTTGAAGAACTGACACGGGACGGACAGCATATGGAAGTACTACGGCTGCTCTGGGATATGGTTGGCGATTAGGAAGGGGGAGTCATGCTAGCGAATCATCCTTTCGGTGCTTGTCTGCCGACGTTTGGGAATTGCGCTGACCGCTACTGCTTGAGCGGTTACGGCGGCGGCGGAAAGAACATGCGTGAGATGTTGGACCTTGCGCGGAAAGTTGACGGCCTCGACGGGCTGGAACTGGTCGGCAATTGGCACGTGAATGACAAGAACATCCACGGTGTCGCGAAAATGTTCAAGGATCGGGAGTTGAAAACATGTATGCTCGTACCCGATCTGTGGACGCAGGCCAAGTGGGGGCGAGGCAGTCTGGCCGCGCCCGATGCAAAGACGAGAAAGGCGGCCGTTGACGAGGTCAAGAAGGTCATGGACTGGGCCGCCGAATTGGGCTGCCCTCATGTGGATGTCTGGCCGGGGCAGGACGGCTACGACTACTGCTTCCAGGCCGATTACGTCGAGACTTGGAAATGGCTGCGCGAGGGTATCGCGGCCTGCGCCGCCCACAACAAGAAGGTCCGCGTCTTGGTGGAATACAAGCCGCGTGAGCCTAGAACGCACTGTTTCGTGGATCATGTCGGCACCGTGCTGCTCCTGCTCCAAGGCTTGGACAACGTGGGTGTACTCCTGGACGTCGGCCATGCCATGCAGGGTGGCGAGAATATCGCCGCAGCCGCGGCGCTCCTGAAGGCGCATGGCAAGCTGGACTACCTGCACCTGAATGACAACTACCGCGGTTGGGATGACGACATGATGGTGGGTTCCGTGCACCTCGTCGAATACCTCGAACTCGTGTACTGGCTCAAGCGGCTTGACTACAAGGGCTGGCTGACACTGGACATCTTTCCCTACCGGGAGGACAAAGTGCCGGCGGCAACCCAGTGCCGCAACTGGATGGAGGCCTTCTTCAGGGCTGTTGACCGCGTCGGGATGGACAAATTTGACGAGGTCATCCGGCGTGCGGATGCGTGTGAGGCGTCCGAGCTCGTGCGCCGCGCCATGAACATCTAGCAAGACAGGAGATGGCCGTTGGCTACTGCAATCAGGATGCCCGACCTGGGCACGACGGTGGAAGAGATCAAGGTAGTGGCGTGGCTGGTGAAGGAGGGCGATCCAGTCAAGCGGGGGGATTCCCTCGCCGAAATCGAAACCGATAAGGCCGCGAGCGAACTGGAGTCAGTGGCGGAAGGCGTGGTGCTGAAGATTGTGGCCGCGGCCGGGACGGTCGCGACCAAGGGGGACATTCTGGCGTATGTGGGGCAGGCCGGCGAGGTCTTGCCGGATGCCGCAACAGCGACTTGTTCGAAGGAGAGCGCCACGCCGTCGGCTCCCTTGCGGCATCCAGCGGGTGAAGGAGTTCGTGTATCCCCTGTGGTGCGCAACCTTGCGGCGAAGCTGGGGGTTGATCTGGCAAGCGTTCGCGGGAGCGGCCAGGGCGGCATGATCACGCGCGAGGATGTGATGACGGCGGGCAAGGTGGCAGGCGCAAAGGCGGAAGCCCCGCGGTCCGAGACGCTGTCGCGCTCGCAGGCCGCCGTCGCAAAAGCGGTTTTGCGGAGCGTGCGTGAGATCCCGCACCTGCGGATCACGGCGGCGCTGGACATGTCTGCGGTGGAAAAGGCGCGCTCCGAGAGCGCCAAGGCCGGCCGGAAGATCAGCTACGACGCGTTCTTCCTGAAGGCGATGGCGGCGGGGATTCAAGCCGTGCCGTTGGTAGCGGTGCGGCTGGATGGGGAGCGGCTGGTGCGTCCAACCGGGATCCACATCGCGGTGGCCATCGGGATTGAGACCGAGCTTTCTCTCCCGGTGATCCGGGACGTGGACCGCAAGAACCTGGCGCAATTGCAGAGCGAGATCGAAGCGGTCGCTGCTCAGGTGAAGTCCGGGAAGCTCTCAGGCGAGCATCTCAGCGGCGGCTGCATCGCGCTGAGCAACCTGGGGATGTACCCGATTGAGTCGTTCGATGCCATCATCTTCCCTGAGCACAGCTCCATTCTGGCTGTCGGCGCGGTGCAGAAGAAGCCGGTGGCCGTCGGAGATCGGGTGGAGATTCGGCCGGTGGCCATGGCGACGCTGGCGGCGGACCATCGGCTCATCAACGGGCGCACCGCCGCGCAGTTCCTGAGCAAGGTCAAAGAGGTTATTGAGTCGGGAGTGTTTGCATGAATCATGACGCCAAGTTTCTTCTTTCTCTGTATCGCACCATGCTGCTGATCCGCCAGTTCGAGGAGCGGGTGAAATTCCTGTTCCTCGAAGGGATCATGCCCGGCACGATCCACCAGTACCAGGGGCAGGAAGCGGTGGCGGCGGGGGTATGCGCCGCGTTGAATGCCGACGACGTGATCACCAGCACCCATCGCCCGCACGGGCACGCCATCGCCAGGGGGGTCGGCGTGGAGCCGATGATGCATGAGCTGTTCGGGAAGGTCACCGGCTGCTGTCACGGCAAGGGTGGCTCGATGCACATCGGCGATCTCGACAAAGGAATGGTGCCGGCGATTGCGATTGTGGGAGGAAACGTGCCGATCGCGACGGGGATCGCGCTGGCGTTCAAGATGCGGAAAGAGAAGCGCGTCGCGGTCTCCTTCATGGGGGACGGCGCGACGAACGAAGGGGCGTTCCACGAAGCGGTCAACATGGGGGCGATCTGGTCGCTGCCGGTGGTGTATGTCATCGAAAACAACCTGTACTCCGCCTCGACGCCGATCGCGCAGACCGTGAAGCTGAAACACCTGTCCGACCGCGCGGCCGGTTATGGGATTCCGGGGGTGACGGTGGATGGAAACGACGTGCTGGCGGTGTATGAAGCCGCGCGTAAGGCGGTGGCGCAGGCGCGCGCGGGCAAAGGGCCGACGCTGCTGGAATGCGTCACGTACCGAATAACGGGCCACTCGCGGCGCGATCCGTGCCACTACCAACCGGAGGCGGAGCGCAAGGTGGCGCTGCTCAAGGAGCCCATAGGCCGCTTCGCGAGACATTTGATCGCCGCCGGAATCGCCGACCAAGCGGCGCTCGACGCGATCCGCGATGACGTGGATGTGGAGATCGAGCGTGCGGTGAAATCCGCCATGGCGGCGGCGGACCCGAAGCCTGAGGATGCGCTGGAAGACGTGTTCTTCAAATAACATCTGTCGGATCCGTCCGATCCGTCCGATTTCAGCAGGAGGAGTATTGCGGTGGCTCAAAAGACGATAGCTGAAGCCCTGCGCGACGGGCTGCGCGAGGAAATGACACGCGACGAACGGGTGTTCTGCATCGGCGAAGATATCGCGATCCCTGGCGGGTGGGGCGGGGCGTTCACCGTCACGCTGGGATTGGAAAAGGAGTTTCCGGAGCGGATGATCAACACGCCCATCTCCGAGGCGGGGTTGTTTGGCGCGGCGCTGGGAGCGGCGATGATGGGGATGCACCCCGTGGCGGACGTGCAGTACGGCGACTTCCTCCTGTGCGCAATGGACCAGATCGTGGACCAGATCGCCAAGATGCGCTACATGTCCGGCGGCAAAATCAAGGTCCCCATCACCATGCGCGCGCCGGTGGGGGCGACGGGGCGCGGGGCGCAGCACGCGCAGAATCTCGAGTCCATCTTCTTCAGCGTGCCGGGGATCAAGATCGTCTGCCCGGCGACGGCATATGACGCGAAGGGGCTGCTCAAAGCGGCCATCCGCGACGAAAACCCGGTCCTGATGTTTGAGCACAAGCTCCTGTACGGCTCGAAAGGCGCGCGCGCGGAGTCCGGCGCGGTGGACGCCTCCAGCGAAATTCCGGAGCAGGACTACATCGTCCCCATCGGCAAGGGGATCGTCCGGCGGGAGGGGAAGGATGTGACCGTCATCGGCACGCTCATGATGATGCACCGAGCGCTTCAGGCGGCCGAGCAACTCGCGGGAGAAGGGATTAGCGTCGAGGTGATTGACCCGCGCAGCCTGGTTCCGTTCGACTGGGAACTGGTGGAGGCCTCAGTGCGGAAGACTGGCCGCGCGGTGGTGGTCGAGGAAGGACCGCGGCGCGGCGGCGTGGGGGCGGAGATCGCGGCGGAGCTGGCCGAACGGGTGAGCGACTACCTGACTGCGCCGGTGAAGCGCATCGCCTCGCCGGACATCCCCGTGCCGTTTGCGCCTGTCATGGAGAACTTCTATCGGCCGGATGCGGCGCGGGTTGCCGAAGCGGTGCGGAATATAGTGTCATAAATCACGTTACTTGGAGGACTTACCATGCCGGAAGCCGATGCCAGCAGCAAGGAGAAACAGTACCACGCCGACGTGCCGCAGCAGACGCCGGGATTCTTCCTCAAGGGGGCGGGGTCATACGACTGGGGGATGAAGAACCGCCTGGCGCGCGTGTTCAATCCGGAGACGGGGCGCGCCGTGATGCTGGCGGTGGACCACGGGTACTTCCAGGGGCCGACGACCGGACTGGAGCGCATTGACCTGAGCATCGTGCCGCTGGTGCCGTACTGCGACGCGCTCTTCTGCACGCGCGGCGTGCTGCGCACGATGGTGCCGCCGAGCAGCCAGAAGCCGATGGTGCTTCGCGCCAGCGGCGGGCCGAGCATCCTCAAGGAACTCTCCAACGAAGAGATTGCGATGGACATGGAGGATGCCGTCCGGTTGAACGCGGCGGGCGTTGGCATCCAAGTCTTCATCGGCGGAGAATTCGAGACGCGCTCGGTGCACAACATGACGCGGCTGGTGGACGCGGGCTATCGCATCGGAATGCCGGTGATGGGCGTCACCGCCGTGGGCAAGGAGATGGTGCGCGACGCGAAATACTTCCGGCTGGCGTGCCGCATCTGCGCGGAACTCGGCGCGCAGTACGTCAAGACGTACTACGTGGC
>Ga0209514_10001151_pt1 | contig 48380 bp, 38 predicted proteins | sample Subgrocontami58m_FD_187452 | JGI IMG/M metagenome (GOLD analysis project Ga0209514, IMG submission 187452) | Subsurface groundwater microbial communities from S. Glens Falls, New York, USA - GMW37 contaminated, 5.8 m (SPAdes) (version 3) | ecosystem: Environmental > Aquatic > Deep subsurface >... | reverse complement strand
TCGGCTTCTTCGTTTTTGATGAAACATTCTGCCGCGTCTGCCATCCTGCGGAAGTTACGGGGAACAATTCCTACCAGATGTCCATCACCGGGCATCACACGGTACTGGAACAGTCCTCTGTTTATACGGGATTGAATTTCGTGATTCTTTCGGTAACCGACGCGCTGCCGGGCAGGAAGCCCGTAGTGACCTTCAAAATAACGGACAATCTGGACAATGCCTTGTCCCCGGCGGCGGTGGGGAGCAGCTTCGCACTGCGGTTGGGGTATCTTAGACAGGCCGATTACGTCAACGACGGGATGGGCAGCGCCGGGCAGCCTCTGTCACAGCCGCTTGAAACTGCAACCGCCAACGGTGATGGCAGTTTCAAGATCACGTTTGCCACCGCAATTCCGACAACAGCCACCGGCACCGGTGTCATCGGTATGGAGGGCAGAAGCACCTATACCATTCCGGAGACGTATAAATATGCCGCGAGAACTGTCGGCGTGGAGGGGAAGTCGATCCAGTATTTCTTCGACCTGGCAACGGGGTCGCAGGTAAGCGATCCGGCCAGACAGCGGCGCATATCCGTAGCCGCGGAGAGGTGCAATAACTGTCACGGCCGGTTGGGAGCTTCATTACACGATGCCAGCCGGGCCAATAATGTCCAGCAGTGCGTCATCTGCCACAATCCCAATGCGACGACCGGAAGCGGCGCTGCCGAACAGACCATCAACATGAAGGATTTCATCCACAAATTACACACTGGCGAAAATCTTGCACTGTCCGGTGGCAGCTTCACCATTGGCGGTAAGGATTTCAGCAAGGTTAAGTATCCCCGCGACCGGCGTGATTGTCTCGCCTGCCACGTTGATAGCGATCCCCTTAGCTTCGCCTTACCCTTACCGGCGAATGTGCTGGGGAGTACGACAGCCGTGGGAGCAGATCCGAACAATGCCGCAGTGGACGATAACGTGCGGACAACACCGATGAAAGCTGCTTGTCTGTCCTGCCACGATAATATTTCCCAGTGGTCCGCTATCCCGCAGTTCGGCATCTTGGTGCATGCGCCCGGCAACGCTACCGACGCCAACGGCGCGGAACTCTGCCTCAACTGCCATCGGACAGGCTTGCTGCGGGCGCCTGATTTGGCTCACCGGCCCGCAAGGTAAGCTCGATTTTTTGCAATCATCGTTTCTGCGCGCCTGCGTAGAAACGATGATTGCCTGCTTGAAATGACAGTTATGGCAAAACAGCCGCCCATCGCAACAAAAATAATGTGTTTGGCAGTGCTTTGTGCGGGGTTGCTGGCGGCTGATTTTATGGCAACTGCCTGTTGGGGTACGGACAAGGCAGCCACTCATGCCACGATTACCCTGGATCTAAAAGACGAGCCCCTGCGCCTTGTCCTGGGCAAAATCACCAAAACAACAAAATGGAAAATCAAAGCCCCGGATAAATGGCTGGATAAACCGGTTACGCAAACACTGGACAAGGTTTCACTGGAAGAAGGGTTAAGGTCCGTTTTGAAAAATGCCGGCATTGAGAACCTGCTTTTGACCTACGATGAAGATATAAAGGTGGTTACCATTTTTGACACGGAAAGCACGCAAACACCATCTGCCGCTCGTGCCGCAACCCAGGGGCCGGCGGGGGCGAATACACAACCTCCCGTTGGTTACACACCAGCCGGTTCAGACCCCATCATCCAACGTGCGGCCGATAGAGCCGCGGGGCGTGCTCCTGCGCGGGTGAACAGAAGAGGAAGAAGGCAGTTCTCAGATGACGACGAGTAAGTTAGCGGTTCACACCCTGGGGGCGATTTTTTTGGGAGTAACTTGTTATTTGGTTCGTGGCGACATTTAAAGCGGAATGCTTAGGACCCGGGGTTTGCGTTGGTCACCGTACAAGGGGCAGCGGCTATGGCATGAAACAAGGAGCGTGCCCCCCCCGGATAACGAAAGCATGCTCAGGCCCCGAACTTTTCCAGTCTTTGGGCATGGGCCAGGGCCAAGGCCAGGAGATGGGACATCGGCATTCTTCCCAGTCCGCCTTGTATACAGGCCCGTTCCCCGAATTGTTCCACCCCATCCGGGCGACAGGTAGGAGCGGCAAGAACGGCCGGGACGGGATGCCAGCTATGGGATTTAAGGGCGGCCGGTGTGGAGTGATCGCCTGTAATTACCAGGACATCGGGATTCAAGGCAGTGACGCGCGGCAGGAGGGCGTCAACTTCCTCGATCACTTTTACCTTGCCGGCGAAATTGCCATCTTCGCCGTTGGAATCCGTGGGCTTCACGTGCAAGAAAAAGAAATCATACTTGGCATAATTCTCTTCCAGCGCTGCAATCTCTTCGGCGATGGTGTAGGTTAAAGGGTTAACCTGCATCCCCACGAGGCGGGCAATGCCCCGGTACATGGGATAATTGGCAATGGCCAGCGGCTTAAGGCCGAACCTGTCCACCATGCTGGGGAACTGTTGGTATTTCGCATAGCCCCGAAGCAGAATCATGTTGGCTTTGGCTTCGTCACTCAGAATTTCCTTCACCTGAGCCAGCAGTTCCGTCAGTATCGCCGCCGTTCGCGTTGCCGCAGACGTCAAGGCCAGGGGGGGGCGAGGAGGCAAACCGGTTTGCTGGGGATCGGTTTCTTCCACTTCGTCCCCCAGATCGTCACCCCGAAGGGCAATGACAGCCCGGTAATCCTTTTCCGCACAAAAGAAGATTTCGACACCGGCAGCAGCGGCAGACATCAGGCGGACCCGTTCCTGCAGCTTCTGGCACAAACGTTCCGTTTCCTCGGTGGCGATACGTCCGGCGCGCCGGTCCAGGAGCACCCCCTCTCTATCCACCGTGGCAAAGTTCACCCGCATGAATACGTCCCGGGGGGTCATGGGAAAATCAACGCCCGTGGCGGAAAGCAAGCCGCGTCCCACCTTTGTTTTGATGGGATCGTAGCCGAAAAGGGCAAAGTGGGCCGGACCGCTCCCCGGCGTGATGCCGTCCCCCACGGGGTCAAGGAGGCCGCAGACGGATTTCTTCACCAGGGCATCCATATGGGGCGTCAAGGCCGTTTCCAGTTCCGTCCGGTCGCCGCCGGGCATGGGCAAGCCGCCGAGGCCATCCATAACCAGGAAGACGATTTTGGTTTCCTTTTTCAGCGCTAACGAATCAACTAATTCACCCTGCATAAACACTCCTCTAACTCATTAACAGCCCCGAAAGGCCGGTTTTCTCTTTTCCAGAAAGGCCGTCATGCCTTCCTGCTGATCATCGGTGCTGAAACACTGGGCGCAACATTCCACCTCCAACCGGGCGGCATTGTCCAGGGGGAGGTCATAACCGAAGTTCATGCTGTGTTTGATCATCTTCAGGCCAAAGGCGGGCAGTCCCGCCAGCTTGGCGGCAAATTTACGGGCTTCCGCCAGGAGTTGATCCCCAGGGAGGACTTTATTTACCAGGCCGATCTCATAGGCCCGTTTCGCATCGATCGTCGCGCCGCCCATGATCAACTCCTTGGCGCGGCCCATGCCCACCAGACGGGCCAGACGTTGCGTGCCCCCCCAGCCGGGAATGATCCCCAGGGTTATTTCCGGCTGGCCAAAAAGGGCGTTTTCCGCCGCAAAGCGTACATCACAGGCCATGGCAATCTCCGCGCCCCCGCCCAGGGCATAGCCGTTGACTGCCGCGATGGACGGTTTGGGCAGGGTTTCGAGAAAGCGCAGCGTTTCGCTGCCTTTTTCCATGAAGATCACCGCCTCGGCAGCCCGCAAATCCCGCATCTCCGAGATATCCGCCCCGGCGACGAAGGCCTTCTCACCTGCCCCCGTCAAGATCAGGGCCTTAATATTGGCGTCATTTTTGCAGACGGTGGCGGCACTCAGCAGCTCCGTCATCGTCTCGGAATTCATGGCATTCAGGGCTTTGGGCCGGTTGAAGGTAATCGTGGCGATGCCTTCCTCCACCGTAAAGAGGATGTTATTGTAAGACATGGGCGCTCCTTTCTAAAAAACTAAACTTTTTCCAGGACAATAGCCATGCCCTGGCCGCCGCCGATGCAAAGCGTGGCAAGACCCAGCCGGCAATCCCGCTTCTGCATCTGCATGGCCAGGCTGTAGGTGATCCGCGCCCCGGTGGCGCCGACGGGGTGGCCGATGGAGATGCCGCTGCCCTGAAGATTGCACTTCGCCAGATCAACGTCCAACTCCCGCAGACAGGCGATGGCCTGGCAGGCAAAGGCCTCGTTCAATTCCACGATGTCGATGTCCTGCATGGTCAGCCCCAGGCTACCGAGCACCTTGCGCGTGGCCGGAATGGGACCCAGGCCCATGTAAGCGGGATCCACGCCGCCCGAGGCATAGCCCTTGATCTTGGCCAGCGGTTTCAAGCCCAATTCCTTTGCCTTGTCCGCGCTCATCACGAGCACCGCCGCCGCGCCGTCGTTGAGGCCCGAAGCGTTGCCGGCTGTCACTGTGCCGCCATCTTTTTTGAAGGCCGGCGGCAGCTTCGCCAGCTTTTCCAGGCTGCTCTCCATGGGCCGTTCATCCACGGCAAAAGCGGTCGCTTCACCCTTCTTCTGCGGGATCAGCACGGGAACAATTTCATCCGCCGCCAGGTTGCCCGCAATGGTGGCCCGGGCGCGCTGGTGGCTTAAAAGGGCCATCTCGTCCTGCTCCTGGCGGGTAATCCCGTACTTGTCCGCAATGTTTTCGGCGGTGAAACCCATGTGGTAGGAATTGAAGATCTCAAAAAGACCGTCGTGCACCATCAAATCCACAATCTGGCCGAAAGGCATATTCATGCGATACCCCCAACGAGCGTCGGGCAGGGCATAGGGGACGTTCGACATATTTTCCATGCCACCGGCCACGACGATCTCCGCATCGCCGGCCTTGATGATCTGTGCGGCCAAGGTGATGGCCTTCATCCCGGAGCCGCACAGTTTGTTGATCGTAATCGCAGTGGTTTCTTCCGGAAGTCCCGCGTAGAGGCAGGCTTGGCGGCCGGGGTTCTGGCCCAAACCGGCCTGCAAAACATTCCCCATGAAGCATTCGTCCACATAGACCGGCGTGTGGGAGGGGTCATAGTCATAATATTTCCGGTTAAGTTCCGTCATCTCGAACTCTCCCAGGCTCTGAGGGCGGCAGGACCGGACAAAATCGCTGACGGCGGGTCGTAAACCGGCCCTCTTCAACACCTCTTTGATGACCAAGGCGCCCAGGTCAACCGCCTTCACGCCCTTGAGGGCGCCGCCAAAATTACCGACAGCGGTTCTGGCGCCGCTGACAATCACAACTTCCTTCATATTACTTTTGCCTCTCCGGCAGCCCTGCGGGCTGCTCTTTATGATTTGCTATCTTTTCTTGATCGCGGACCCATGGTAAGTTACCTCTCAATTGACAACCTGGGATTGAGGTTATACTTTTTTATTTTTCTCCATAACGTGACAAGACTTATTCCGAGTGCTTCTGCAACCTCTTGTTTATTCCAATTTAATTCATTTAATTTTTTTATGATTAAATCTAATTCAACGGCTTTCAAGTTTTGTTGGTCATTAGTTTCCGCTTTTTCATGAATAAAAGGCAAGTCTTTTGTTGTGATTGTATCGCCTGGACAGAAGGTAATTGCGGCTTGAATAACATTCTCTAATTCCCTCACGTTACCTGGCCACTGATAATCCGTTAATATTGATATTGCTTTTGAAGAAAGCTTTTTTTGATTTCTTTTAAACCTAACGCAATATTTTTTAACAAAGTATTCTGCCAATAGGTGAATATCTTCTTTCCTCTCTCTTAATGGAGGTAGCTTAACCATAATCCCATTCAGTCGATAATAAAGGTCTTCCCGGAAACTTTCAAGTTGTAATAAATTTTTGTTGCTAGCTGAAATTAATCTTGAATTTACATACAGGGGTTTATTTGCACCAACTGGCCTCAGTTCACCATCTTGTAAAAAACGTAGTAATTTAACTTGGGTTGATAATGAAGTTTCACTTATTTCGTCTAAAAAAACAGTCCCCAGATTCGATTCTTCCAGGAGTCCCTTTTTTGTATAACAGGCACCCGTGAAGGCTCCTCTTACATGGCCGAAAAGTTCGCTCTCCTGCAAATTTTCGGGTAATGCTCCACAATTGATCACAATAAATGGTTTGTCTCTCCTCGAACTATTATAATGGATTGCTCTTGCAACTAACTCTTTTCCCGTGCCACTTTCACCATATAGCAAAACATTGACATCGGTACTTGAACACTTTTTTGTCAGGTCAAGTGTTTTTTTAATTGCGGATGAACTTCCTATTATGTTGCTCAAGTCATATTTTCTCTCAATCTCTTTTTCTAAATTAAAAATTTTTAAATTAAGCTCTCTTTTTTCGATAGCTCTTTTTACGGTAAAAAGTACTTTTTCTGGTTGTAAGGGTTTTGTTAGATATTCATAGGCTCCGTTCTTCATGGCTAAAACAGCATTTTCTACGGATCCATATGCAGTTACAATAATAACTTCGGTATAAGGGTAAGAATCTTTTACAATTTTTAATATGTCAATCCCACCAAATTTTTTTTCTAATAATTTCAGATCTGTTATCACTAAGGAAAACTCTTTGGAATTAAGTAGATTTAGTACTTGATGTTCTCCACCATCCGAAATATAAGTCTTATAACATTCTTTGGTTAGAAATAAAGAAAGGGTTTCTCTGATGTTTTTATTATCATCAATGATTAATATTTCTTTTGAATTATTATTATTCATTTTTTGGGTTCCCAGGGTTCTGTTATCGCCTCTGAGGCGAAGAGGGATAGGAGGCTGCCGGATTTCCATCTTGCATTATGGGCAATTGTAAAGCAAAAGTTGTACCCAAATACGGCTTACTTTTAATTGAAATTTTGCCGTGATGGTTATCTACAAATTTTTTCACTATGGAAAGTCCGAAGCCCATTCCTTTGGGTGTTTTAGTTGAATAAAAAAGGTTAAATATCTTATCCAGTTCATCGGGGTTTATCCCTTTGCCAGTATCAGTAATTTCAATAATTAAATCTTTGTTGGTTTCTGTTATTTTTAACGTCAGCTTTCCACCTTCCGGCATTGCCTCTACGGCATTAACAATTATGTTGCACAAAATCATCGTTATTTGTGATGAGTCTATTTGCATTTTTGAATTTAGAGACCCATAAGATTTATTTATTTTGATTTTTGAACTCATTGTATTGGTTACTTGGAAATGTTCGATGATATTGTCCAGCATCCTTCTTATTTCACTACTACTTTTTATTTCTAATTTTTCAACTCGACATAATTGTAAAAAATTATTAACAATTTTACCTAAGTTTTCCGTTTCCTCGACAATCACGTTGAGTAATTTCTTGTTTTCTTTCGAAGGACGCAAAGTTTTTTTAAACACTCCTATTACAGTTGAAATAGCCATTAAGGGATTCCTGAGTTCATGAGCTAGCCCTGCCGATATTTCACCGATGGATGCGAGTTTTTCCTTCTCCCGCAATTGCGCTTCCAATTTTTTTCGATCGGTAATATCTCTCCCGATCCCATAGGCGGCTGTCACATTGCCTTGATCATCTTTCAATTGAACTGCGGAAAGTAATATTGGAATAATTTTACCGTTTTTGGACTTTAAGGTGGTTTCATAATTTGAAATCATTCCCCCATTTGCATAGAGCATTTTCATAATTTTTTTCCCCTCGTTAACCCCCCCTTCATAATAATCAGCGGCAGGCTCGCCCACTTTTGCCTCAAGAATTGCTTTGTGAGCGGCGTTTATATAAAGTATTTTGCCCTTGATATCTGCTAAAATAATTAAATCTGGAGCATTTTCGACAAGAGAGACAAAAAAAGTACTCTCCTCCGCCTTATGTGGTTCTGCATTGTAAATATTGTCATCAGAGGTTCCATCAATCATAGCCTTTTCGCCCCCCTCAATAAAATTGCCTTTCCTTCTGCAACAGATATCCTCCGCTAAGGATTCGTAAAATAATTACATGTTGATTTTCTTGGTCGAAGGCAAAATGGTGTAGTTCCATTCGCCATGGAACTCATCACGCACAATGCATATTGCCGCAAATTCTTCGTCAGTCACCTTAATCCCTTTTGGATACGGTTTTGAATCGAGTTCAGCACGCACTTGCAGTCCTTTTCGAGTAGTAGTTGCAGCAATAAGATTTACGATGACTTCATGGCTCACCAATGGCTGTCCCCTCCAATTCATGCTAATGTGTGAGAACAGTCGGTGCTCTATCTTATTCCATTTGCTGGTTCCCGGAGGGAAGTGACTGACCCTGATGGGAATGCCCAGTTCATCAGACAACTGCTGTAATTCCACCTTCCACAGCCTAACCCGAGAACCATTGCTGCCACCACCATCGGCGGTGATCAGTAGTTCTTTTACATCGGGACAGAGCGGTGACCCCATCGCCAACCACCAGCGACGAATAGTCGCCACGGCAAAGCTTGCGGTATCGTGATCAGTGCCAACACTTACCCAGCCTGCATTATTGGCAAGATCATAGACGCCATAGGAGTTAGCGCGGCCCAACTCTTTATCTGCAAAGTCATACACGTTGACTTTTTCTGGATCGCCTTCGGGTCGCCATTCCTTGCCGCCGTTCTTAAACTGCCCAACCAGTTCTTTCTTCTTGGTGTCGACTGAGATTACTGGCTGCCCCTTACTCAAAGCCTCTTCTACCCGAGTGTTGATATATTCAAACTGTGAGTTGCGATCAGGGTGGTCTGCCCCTTCCAGAGTTTTGCGGTTGCCTTGAAGGCTATAGCCGAGCTGTTTAAGCAGGCCTCCGATCGAAGTATGGCTGACACTATGACCCTGTTCGCCCAACTCAGTGGCCAATTGGCGCAGACTCTTACATGTCCAACGTAAGGGTGATTCCGGATCGCCACGAGTTACCGGTTCGACCAAACTCTCCAATGCTGCCAGCAAAGCGGCATCATCGGTAACCGTAGTTTTCCGGCCGGCACCGACACGGCGAATGCGGCGGGAACTGCTTTCCATCCCCTCTGGTCTTTCAAGAAGTTCCTTTATTCCTTGTTGAATCGAGCCTCGCGCTACTCCGGTTGCTTTCCATACGAGAGTAATGCCACCATGCCCAATTGCTTTCGCCTCAGATGCTGCAAATAAGCGCCTCAGCCGCTCATCCAAGGCCCATTCAAGATTCTGATAGCGCTCTTTGACTGCCGATTCGATATCCATGAATCAAGAGTATCACACGGCTTGCAAATAGTCATGTTATTATTTTACGACTCCTAAGCTCTTTTCCATAAGACCATCAAGTCCAATTGCCGGGTTCTCATCCGCTGTCCATTTCCTCTGTTTCATTATAGTTCTATAACTCCAGTCTAAAGGGTTTTTCCACTGCTCATGTAAAGAGTCTCATTACTATTGAAAAGTTTGCCCCAACTTTTGAACGTGAGATGGTTAGCAAACGTTTCATAATGAAATAATTATTTCATAAGTTATTTCATTATGATCATTAACCCTACAACGATATATAACAAGATAAACGTTTGACAAATAAGTCTGACTCTGCTACTTGTTTTTCAAAGTCAAGGACAGGAGGTCGGCCATGATACCGGAAAATAGAGTTGATAATGGTAGCTTTCCCATACCGAAACTGTTGATCGACAAAGGAGATGTTGGCAATTTTATGGAGGAGTTCAAAGGTTTTCACGCTCAGTTTGCCGATTGTTTTTCGCGCGAGGAGCCCCGGGAGAACTTTTATCAGTACATGGCGGGCCAGATGAGCCAACTCGAGAGGAAATCCATCGAGCCGATCGCCCTGAGCGTGAAGAGTGCCAAAGTGAGGGCGATGCAGCACTTCCTGAGCGATATCGTCTGGGACGAGACACGGATTCTTTCCCGATATCACGGCTTTGTGTCCGAGGATATGGGGGATGCCGAGGGAGTTCTTCTTTTCGACGAATCGGGTTTCGTGAAGAAGGGGAATGACTCCGTCGGTGTTTCCCGGCAGTACTGCGGCAATGTCGGAAAAGTGGATAACTGCCAGGTGGGCGTCTATGCGGCCTATGCCTCGCGCCATGGTTACGGTTTCCTGGATAGCCGACTGTTTATTCCGGAGAAGTGGTTCGGCGATGATTACGCTGAGCGCAGGGAAAAGTGCCGGCTTCCTGCTGAGAGTTCTTTCAAGACGAAACCGCAGTTGGCGGTGGAGATGCTGGAGAAAATCGTCGGCGAGGGGGTGATTCCTTTCCGATACGTGGCGGCAGATTCGATTTACGGGAACAGCCCTGAGTTCCTGGATGCGGTGGAGAAGGTGCATGGTGTGACGTACCTTGTTGCTCTTCCCCGTGACACCCTCTGCTGGTTGCAGCAACCAGCGATCTTGGATAAGTCCTACCGGTATGGCGGGGAGAAGAGGACGAAACGGATCCTTGCAGAAACTGAGAATAAGCCGATCACTTTCGAGGAGATCGCCAGAGGAACGAACAACTACTTCTGGTATCGCCGAACGGTCTCCGAAGGGACGAAGGGGCCGGTAACTTATGAGTTTATGAAGCGCCGGATCGTTCTTTGTAAAGACGGACAGCCCGATCGGACGGTCTGGTTGATTATTCGCCGGACGCTTGGGGAAGGCGCCACCTATTCCTATTTCATCTCGAACGCAAACAGGTCCGCCCACTTGAAGAATTTCGTCTGGCTTTCGGGGGTTAGGTGGGCCATCGAGCAGTGTTTCGAGGAGGCCAAATCTGATTTGGGGATGGATCACTACGAGGTGAGGAAGTTTCCGGGGTGGCGACACCATATGCTGACATGCATGCTGGCTCATTTTTTCCTCTGGCACATCAGAATCCAGTTGGGAAAAAAAAGCACCAGCTATTACGCTGTCGCAGCTTAGGCTGCTCATCAGCGCCGTGTTACCCCTGAACGTTTTTGATATACCTGATCTCATTAAACTTGTCTCATGGATACAGTTGAAGAACCATCGGGCTTATCTCTCTCATCGGAAACGAAAACTGGCCGCATTAAAGGTGTATTCTTATGTATCGTTGTAGGGATAAAACCCCGGATGAAACTCTCCGCCGCAAGCAGCGGGGTATCATAACCGATTTACATTTTATTCATCGTCGCAAGCGACGGGGAATTCAACCCGAAGAGATTAAACAGCAAATACTAGATCAGCCCTTTTCGTCGTATAACTTGATGAGGGGGCGTTTACAACGATCTAGCGTAACAGCTATCATTATTTTCAACAAAATAACAAGAACTTTAAAACTGGCACACTTTTTTCATGCGAAGTAGGTTGACCTCCGAGAGTTCATGATCTCCGAAATAAAATAACAAAGGAGCAGTGACGAATGACAAAAGAAAGCCATATCTGGGATTACAAAGATACGTGGGAATATTTAGAGAAGGTAAGAACAGGCCTCCCACCCTTGATAATATCCGTTGCGATTACCGGTGGCGCCCACGGAAAGGAACTGAATCCTAATCATCCGGAAACGCCGGAGGAACAAGTTGGGCAGGTTTATGATGCTTATAAAGCCGGGGCCAGCATTGTTCATGTTCATGCCCGAGACCCGCAAAACCTATCAAGGGTTTCATCTGATCCGGAGCGTTACCGAAAAATCAATGGGTTAATAAGGGAAAAATGTCCCGACATTGTGATCAATAATACCACTGGTGGATCGATGGAACTACCAATAGAGGAGAGAGCAAAATCTATTGAAGCGATGCCTGAATTGGCGTCTCTGAATTGTGGTCCTCTAACAGTCAAGCTGAACTTAAAGGCAAGAAAACCCCCTCTTTCAGGGAGGCCGGAGGATGTGCTTTTAGACACCACTATGCCGATAACTTTTGGTGAGACTGAGTTTTTAGCAAAAAAAATGTTAGAGAAGGGGATAAAACCAGAACTCGAGGTGTACAACCCGGGGCAATTTTGGATGGTGGAAAATTTGATAAATCTGAAACTGTTAAAGAAACCTTATTTTATTCAATTTGTGATGGGATTTCAGGCAGGAATATTACCGACTCCCAAAAATTTAATAACAATGGTGGACCAGCTCCCTTCAGGTTCAATGTTTGAAGTCATTGGAATTCTCCAACATCAAATGCCCATGATAGCTATGGGCATTATTATGGGAGGTCATGTAAGAACAGGGATGGAGGATACTCCTTACTATCGTAAAGGAGAGCTTTGTAGAGACAATGCCCAATTAGTTGAGAGAATCGTTCGACTTGCCAGGGAGTTAGGTAGAGATATGGCTACCCCCAAGCAAACGAGAGAAATGTTGGGAATATCACAGAAGCCTAGTCAATATTAACGAGTAAGCAACGAATTGAAGGAGTAGGAATAATGAGAAAAGATGATTCAAGAAACATTCAGCTATGTTATACCGATACCGGCGGAACTTTTACCGACACTTTTATTGTGGACGAAAATGGAGATTTTGTTTTGGGAAAAGCTCCAACAACCCCAGGAGATGTGGGCAAGGGGTATTTTGATTCTGTTAAGGCAGCGGCCCAACAATGGGGTGTCTCAGAGAAAATGCTTTATTCTCAATTAGCCGTGGCTGGCTATGGGTCCACAACGGTAATCAATACAATAATCACTCGGACCGGTAAAAGATTAGGCCTGATAATTACCAAGGGCCTTGAAGATTATCTGCTAATGGAACGAGGGCTGCAGACCTTTGAGGGTTATACTTTGCCGGACAAACTCCATGCTGTCACCCATGCTCATAATACGCCATTGATTCCCAAAAGATTAATTAGAGGAGTTACAGAAAGGGTCGATTGTTTCGGTGACGTAGTCATCCCTCTCTACGAATTTGAAGTCCGTCAGTCAGTAGAGGAACTGGTGAAAGAAGAGGTAGAGGGTTTAGTCATCTGCTTTTTATATTCTTACCTCAATAAAAAACACGAAAAGAGAGCAGCAGAAATAGCTGTGGATGTGATAACCAAGATGGGCAAGAGAATCCCTGTGTACCAAAGTGCGGATATTAATCCGGTAATAAGGGAATATTCACGACTCAATTCTACCATAATCGAAGCTTACGCAGGTGACCCGGCTAGAAGACCTCTCTTAGAGATCAATCGAAAAGCGAAAGGCTATGGACTCAAGAGTGAGCTGCAAATCCTTCTTTCATACGGAGGGTTAAGTGGAGTGGATCAGGCAAAGATGATTGAAACTGTTGAATCAGGTCCAGTGGGAGGTGTAATCGGAGCACTGTATATTGGTGAAATTTACGGATTCGACAATATTGTTGCAACAGACGTGGGGGGTACAACCTTTGATGTGGGGGTCATCACTGGCAAGATGATAGATATCAATCGGGAACCCAGTTGCGCAAAGTTTAGATTGGGTGTCCCCATGATCGGAGTTGATTCCATCGGTGCTGGTGGGGGGACAATAATTAGGATAGATCCTTTAACCAAGCGGGTGGAGGTAGGTCCGGAAAGCGCAGGGGCAGATCCAGGCCCGGTATGCTATGACAGGGGAGGAGAGCTGCCCACCATAACTGATGTTGATTTCATACTGGGCTATCTTAATCCGGAGTATTTTCTGGGGGGAGCCTTAAATATTAATAAAGAAAAAACTTTAAGAATATTTAAGGAGAAAGTAGCTGACCCGTTAAAACTGGATGTATTAGAAGCTGCCGAAGGTGTGAAAGAGATCATCGATACTCGGATGAGAGGTTTGATTCGGGGGAAGCTAATGGGAGGAGGATACATCCCTGAAAACTATTATTTACTGGCTTATGGTGGTGCGGGGCCATCCCATGTTGCTGGTTATGCTAAAGGTCTAAATTTTGCGGGAGTGATGGTATTTCCATATTCAGCGGTATTTTCCGCTTTTGGAGCGGCGGCTTCTGACTATGAACACCATTATCATCGTGCGGCCTCTATAATTATCCCTCCTTCTCCTGATGATGAAACAAAAATAATTAATGGTAAAAAGCTGAATGTCCAATGGGAAGAGATGGAAAATATTGCTTTTGAAGAAATGAAACAAGAGGGATTTTCAAAAGACAAAGTGAAGTTTACTCGATTAGCCATGATCAGATACGGGGGTCAATTGAATGATATCCCCATTACCGCGCCGCTGTCCAGAATAAACTCCCCCAATGATTTTGACCTTCTTATCCAGGAGTTTGAACGCGTATATTCTAATATTTTTGCTAAAGGGGCTCGTTATCCAGCGGCTGGTTACCAGATTCTTGAGGTAGCCTTGATAAGTTCAGTGTCCAAGTATAAACCAAAGCTGAGGAAATATGATTTGGTCTCCAGCAAGCCTGCGGAAGATGCGGTGAAGGTCAAGCGAGAGGCATATTTTGGGGGAAAACTATATAGCGCCAAAATATATGAAATGGAAAAGTTGCAAGCCGGTAATGAATTAGCTGGGCCTTGTGTAATTGAACATCCTACTACAACGCTGGTTTGTCCACCGGATAAATTGGTGTTCGTGGATGAGTATAGAAATTTGTGGCTGAAATAAATATGGAAGAATGAGGTGAGAAAGATGGCGACAACTTTACAAGACATGTTGAGGGCGCAAGAGGACTACTTCAAAAGAGAAGGGTGCTATGTTGAGGCATTAGAACTTAAAGAAAAAGACCCCATAAAATATGAAATTTTCCATTCAAGACTTTTCTCAACTATGATGAATGCTCGGGAGGCTGCAAGAGCGGTTTCCTCATCTCCCATGACGGAGGTGGGTGAGTCATGTTATGCCCTATATACTCCTGAAGGCGATTCCATCACCCTGTCAACTGGGATAATGGTTCATATCCACACCATGAGTCGAGCAATTAAATGGATGATCGAAAATGACTACGAAGAGAAGGTGGGTATCAAGGAGGGAGATTTTTTCGCCAATAACGATTGTTTTATTGGAGGAGTGCATACCCCGGATGTGATGCTGATAACCCCTATCTTTTACCAGGGCGAATTGGTCGGATGGGCGGGTGGAGTAACCCATCTGTTGGAGACAGGAGCAACAGAACCGGGGGGAGAAGGACAGGGTGTTGTGACCCGTTTCCATGAAGGAAAATTTCTCTGCTGCTCAAAGATTGCCGAAAATGATGAACCTAAAAGGGACTATGAAATTCAAATTGAACGAGGCGTGCGGAGTCCCAGTTTTTGGTTATTAGATGACAGGTCGAAAATAGCTGGTTGTCGGTTGGTTCGTGATAGCATAAAGCAAATTATTGAGACTTTTGGAGTGGAATATTATCGCAAAGCCAGTCGTGAGCTTATTGAAGAGGCAAGAAGAGGGATAATGGCTAAAGTAAGGCAAATGCTGGTACCAGGCAGGTACAAAGCAGCTCATTTTTTTGATAATCCTATGGAAGGCCAACCTTTACCCCCTAAAGCAGCGAAAAATACCCTCATTCATGAACCTGTGGAGGTGACTATTACCCCGGAAGGTAAGATAATCGTAGACCTTGAAGGGGCAAATGGATGGGGAATCCATCCTTACAATGCTACGCCGGCAGCGTTAGATGGGGGCTTCTTCGTATGTCTAACACAATTCCTAGCTTATGATGGGAAAATAAATGACGGCGCCTGGCTTGCTAATGAGTTAAAAATTCCCTACAAATCATGGGCAAATCCGGATAGTATATTTGCTGGTACCTGTTTTACCTGGGGTACATTGATGTCCACTTTTAGTGCTTTTATAAGTTGTCTGGCCAGGGGATTCTACGCTAAAGGCTATCGGGAGGAGATAATGGCTGGTACTGCTCAGACTCCAGTTTGGTTAACAGGAGGGACCAATCAATATGGAAAGCCCTTCGGAACCCCGAATTCGGAATTGGTTGCTGGAGGGTCAGGGGCGCGAGGTTTGTTGGATGGAATTGATACCGCCTATGCTTTATGGAATCCGGCAGCAGACATGGGCAATATAGAAATATGGGAGTTGGTTATCCCCCAAATGTATTTGGGTAGATCGATCATTCCTGATTCGGGGGGCTTTGGAAAATATCGGGGTGGTAACGGCTTTGAGTCTTTGTTTATGGTTTATCATACTGAAGACATCGAGATGGGTGGATTGACCAATGGTTCAAAAGTCTTTGACCATAGCGGACTTATGGGTGGTTATCCAGGCATGTGCAATTATCATCATATTGCTCGAAAAACAAATGTAAAGGAATTAATTGAACAACAGAAACCTCTCCCGCACGGCGAGGGTATTGATCCCTCAAATCCCATGATGAAACAATTGGTAAAATCAGAAAACCTTGAAGTGGGAACTTTAGGCGGTTATGCCTGCCAGCCAAATTATCCCTATGATCTATACGAGCATTTTTACGTTGGTGGACCCGGATACGGTGATCCCATTGAGAGAGACCCAGACTCGGTTAAAAAAGACCTTGAGGCTGGAGTTTGTACGTTTTTTACAGCTAAAAGTGTTTTCTGCATAGAAGTTGATTCTGAAACATTGGCTGTAGATTACGAAAAGACCCGGGTGATGAGGGATGAGATGAGGCAAAAAAGAAAAAAGAGGGGAATACCTGCCAGCGGGTATCTCAAAAAAGAGAGGGAGCGGATTCTGAAAGGAAAGTTTAGTCAAGTAGTAAAAGAGATGTATAATGACAGCTTTAGGCTTTCACCAAAATTTGCCGGAGAATACCGGAAGTTTTGGAATCTACCCGATGATTTTGAAACCTTTAAATAAGGGAAAGGGAGAAGGGCATGCAAAACACTTATCATAAAGATCTAATCAAGGACCTATTAGAAGGAAAACTTCCTTGGGAAACGCTAAAGAGCATAATGAGCTCCCCCAAGGATGAAGACAGGTTTGAAAAAGTTCTGGAGATAGAGCAAGAAAAGGTCTCTTGGACAGAAAAAATTATTTTTCCCATAGCAGAACATCTTTATATCGTGAAAAAGGGGGAAGAGAAACTTATTAAGTGTAGCTGTGGGTTTGAATATGGGAGTTACCTAAAAAATTGGAAAGAGAGTGCTTTGGTTTATGAGAGAAATCCTCAGGACGGAGAAGTTTTTGTGGGACCGAGGGCTTGTGATCCTGAATGGATGGTCTTAAGAGAATTTTATTGCCCGGGATGTGGCACACAGTTGGAAGTTGAGTCAGTTCCACCGGGTTATCCTTTCATTTTTGATTTTTTACCCGATCTTGATGGGTTAGAACTTCAAAGGAAACAAGTAATGCGGGGGAGTGAATAAGGATGGTTAAAACTAACAAATAGCCAGTTCTTTGATCGTAAGGAGAAAATAGATGGATTGCTCGCTTCCCCCTCTTGATTGGTTAGGCAAGAGGGATCTTCTCATGCCAGATAAGGTTGGGATTATTGATGGCGACCGGAATAAAAAGTACACCTATCATGATCTTAACATAAGGGCAAATCGGCTTGCCAATGCCTTTCGGGAAAAGTGCAAAATTGCAAAGGGAGACCGGATTGCTGTCTTGTCTGTAATGTGTGCTGAATATGCAGATGTGTTTTTTGCGGTGAACAAAATTGGAGCGATTTTGGTTCCAATAAGCACTCGTTTAAAGGAAAATGAAATTAAATACATTATAGAAGATTGTAACGCGAAGGTTTTGATGTTCAGTAATGAGTATCAAGAAACCGTCGAGAAGCTTCGCCCCGACATTGGAGTCAAGTTTTACGTAAAATTTGATGAAAAAAGTGGAGATAAAATACTTCCTCTGGAGAAATTAATCGCGGATTGTTCATCATCTGAACTAGTGAAAAGATATGAAATTACCCCTGATGATCCTCATCAAATTATTTACACCTCAGGAACGACCGGATTTCCGAAAGGGGCAATCATAACCCACGGCCAAATCGTATGGAATGCAACAAATGCAATAATAGCAAATGACATTACCTCTGGTGATATTACTTTAAACGTAGCCCCTTTATTTCACACGGCCGGTTGGCACTGTAATTTAACTCCTCAACTGATTGCCGGTGGGACCGTTATTCTAAAAACTTTCCAGCCTGAGGAAACACTGGCTTTGATTAAGAAGGAAAAAGTCACCTTTATGGGGGGCGTTTCGGTAATATGGTTGTTTATGATGCATAGTCCGGAGTTTGAAAAGGCCGATCTGAGTTCCCTCCGTTTAGCGTGGAGTGGCGGAGCTCCTTTACCTCAAGCAGTATTTGAAACTTATAAAGAAAGAGGGATTATTATACAGCAAGGTTATGGATCTACAGAAGTAGGTCCGTGGGCAATGGGACCTTTACGAAAAGAAGAGGCGCTCCGGAAATATGATTCAATTGGGAAGCCAGCGTTTTACAGTGAAATGCGAGTTGTCAATGAGAAATATGAGGATGTAGCGATAGGGAAGATAGGAGAAATGATTTTTCGTGGTCCTCATGTGACTAAAGGATACTGGAACAATTCTGAGGCAACAAAAGAAGCTATCCGAGACGGATGGTTTCATACAGGGGATTTAGTCAGGATGGATGAAGAGGGTTTTACCTACATCGTTGACCGAAAGAAGGATATGTATAAAAGTGGTGGCGAGAATATTTATCCGGTGGAAATTGAGAACATTTTGTATTCTCATCCTAAAATCGCTGAAGTTGCTGTAATCGGTGTTCCAGATGGAAGGTGGGGGGAGGTTGGAAAAGCAATTGTGGTTTGTAAGCCTGGGCAGAAGGCTGCGGACGAAGAGATAATTGAATTTTGCCAGACTAAAATGGGAAAGTTTAAAGTGCCTAAGTCAGTAGAATTTATTGACGCCCTTCCAAGAACTCCTGCTGGTAAGGTGCTTAAGGTGGAGCTCAGGGAGAAATATTGGGGAAAACACGAAAAGAGGGTTAATTAAGATAGCTCTTATATCGATGTCGATATTTATAAACTGTTCTTCACCTAAAGGCGAGGGATTCCAACCGTCATCGAGAGGGACATTAATGCGAGTGAGGGAAAAGGATGATTGATTTTAGTTATACCGATGAACAGAAAATGATCATAGACACCGTTCGAAAATTTATTGAGAAGGAATGTCCGAAACAACTGATGCGGGAACTGGATGAGAAAGACGAGTTTCCCCGTGATATTTTTAAAAAAATAGCTGACCTGGGTCTATTGGGATTATCCATCGAAGAAAAGTATGACGGTGCGGGGAGAGATACCATAGGTTATTTGCTGGTGATAGAAGAGATGGCCAAGGCGCATAGCGCCTTAGGTTTTGCGGTTACACTTTGTTTTTCATATGGCGGTGAGAATATCAGCAGTAATGGTGATGAAGCGCAAAAGCAGTTTTATCTTCCCAAAATTGCAAAGGGAGAATGTCTTTTTGCCCTTGCCTTAACTGAGCCTGATGCTGGTTCTGATCTCGCATTATTAAAATCTAACGCGTTTGAGAAGGGTGATAAATTTATAATTAATGGTACCAAGACATTAATTACCGATGCAGATGTAGCGGATTATATCGTAACCCTTGTGAGAACTGACAAAGATTCTTCTAAGTATAAGGGATTAAGTTTTTTCATAATAGACACCAAGAAAAAAGGTGTTGGCATTAGGAAGATTGAAAAACTAGGCTATAAAGGTTCCAGTATTTGTGAAGTTAATTTTGAGAATGTAGAAGTTTCCAGGGATGATATCCTGGGAGGTACTGATTGCCTTAATAGAGGCTGGGGCCAGCTAATGAAAATACTGGATGTAGAACACCTGGAGATGGCAGCCAATTCTTTGGGTGTTGCTCAGGCAGCATTTAATGACACCCTTGAATATGCCAAAGAGCGAGAACAGTTTGGTCAGGCCATAGGTAAATTTCAAGCCATTGGGCATATGCTGGCGGAAATGGATACCGAGATCCAGGCTGCCAGATTGATGCTGCTTTATGCGGCGTGGCTAAAAGACAAGGGGATGCCTTGTGGCAAGGAAGGGGCTATGGCGAAATATTATGCCAGTGAAGTAGCCAAGAAAGTGGCCTTGAACGGGATGCAGATTCATGGAGGATATGGGTACACCATGGAATATGATATTCAAAGGCATGTAAGGGATGCCTTGCTTCTTACTATTGGTGGGGGAACGACTCAGATTCAAAAAAATATTATTTCAAGGCATCTGGGGTTGTAAAGCTCTCATAAACTTTAAAAGATTATTTGTGGAGGTTTTAAATGGAACCAAAATGGAAATTCAGTAGAGAAGTGGCTGCTATTGGCACTGGAAAACATCCATGTGGATTTTTTCCTGAAAAGACGCCGTTAGAGCTTGCTATGTACGCAATTAATGATGCCCTGGTTAATTCCGGAATTTCTAAGGATGAGATAGATGTGATTATGCCGGAGTCTGTTTTTGTTGATGGCATGGCTTCGGCCGACATGGTCTGGTCAAGATTGGTGGAAGAGTTAGGCATCGGAAAGACATGCAGACTGAATGTCCAGGTTGGCTCGGGAGGTTCAACGGGTCTTTCGTTAGTTAAGCTGGCGGCAGGTTTGATTATTTCCAAACAGGCGGAGACTGTACTGGTTGTGCATGCCGATAGATTGGGAACGGGGGCAACCCCGGAATTTATCAGGGATGCGTTTGCCGCATTTGGAATGTATGAAGAGTGGGAATTCCCTTATGGACTCAATTATAATTTAATAGGCAGTCTTTTTGCCAATAGGTATATGTATGAGACAGGAGGCACTGTAGAGGATCTGGCTTCGGTAATAGTTGCGTGCCGCAAATGGGCTTCCTTGAATCCAAATGCTTTGCTGCGGCGCCCTTTAGGGATTGAAGAAGTCTTAAGTTCCAAGATGGTAGCCTATCCCGCGACCTCAAGGATGTGCAACATTGTCGTTGATGGCGCCTCTGCGATTATCATGGCCTCTGCAGAGAAGGCAGAAAAGATAACTGACAGGCCGGTTTATCTTGAAGGGTTTGGGGGTGCTGTAACTCACTTTTCACTGATGACCGAACCTGATTTGACCAGGATGGCTTATGAAAGAACAGCCGAGGAAGCCTATCAAAATGCGGGGGTTGGTCCTGAGGATATAGACATTGTCGAGTTTTACGACTCCTATCCGATATTTTTGTTTTTGCAGCTTGAAGCAATGGGCTTTTGCGAACGGGGAAAGGCGGGTAAGTTTGTTATGGATGGAAACACCTGGCCCGGCGGGAAACTGCCGATGACCACAAATGGCGGCATGTTAGCTGAAGGTCACCTTGGCGCTGGTGGTGGAACGAGTCTGTTCGCAGAGACGGTCCGTCAACTAAGAGGAGATTGTGGTGAACGCCAGGTTAAAAATGCCCGAAGGGCGATATTAACAGGTATAGGTGGTCAATATATGGATTCTCAAGTTTCCATATGGGGGAGGTAGAAAAATGAGTACGGAAGCAAAAGATACTGCTTTTGATGTAAGGCAGGGAATAAGGTTTACGAAATGGTGCGCCCCCTTTTGGGAAGCTACAAAGAGAGGGGAACTTTCGATTCAGCGATGCAAGGATTGTGGAAATGAAATGTTCCCCCCAAGATTATACTGTACCAGTTGTATGTCTCAAAATACGGAATGGAGAAAGGTAACTGGTAAAGGAAAGATATACAGTTACTCTGTTGCTTATGAATATCCGCCTACCAGAGTAGCGCGGTTTCTTTCTGTGCCGTATATTATAGCTCTGGTTGACTTAGAGGAAGGGGTGAGGATGGTAACTACCATTGTGGGGTGCAAGTCGGAAGACGTTAAGATTGGCTCAGATGTGGAGGTAGAATTTCAGGATATTGGCGCGGGGATTGCCCTGCCGAGGTTCAAACCGGTGGTAAGGTAGGTAATTCATTTCAAAGGTGAGAGAAAATGCAAGAAAAAACTTGGGAAGATTTTAAAGTGGGGGATCAATTTATTACCCCATCAGTAACTGTAACCGAAACACACATAGTCAACTTTGGTTGCCTTACCGGAGACTGGTATCCTTTGCACTTTAATGAGGAATTTGCAAAAAAAACAATCTTTAAAGGAAGAATCGCTCACGGACCTTTAACTTTTTCTTTTGCAATAGGGTTGATGTTTCAATCGGGTATTTTCGGGGATTCCATTGCCGCATCTCTTGGTATGGATAAAATGAGAGCCATAAAACCTGTTAAAGCCGGGGATACCATAAGGGTTGAGGCAGAGGTTATCGCTAAGCAAGAAACGAGTAAGGCAGAACGAGGCACTGTTGTTATGGTTTATAATGTAAAAAACCAGAGAGATGAAACTGTATTCACATTTGAATATACGATTTTAATGCACCGAAGGAAATAATGAGAAAAACTACGAAAAAATACAGGGCGGAACCTGACCACCTCTACCTGTCGCAAAACATTCCTAAATACGAAAGCAAGAAACATTATTTCAATGGTTTATTGGAGGATAGTAAATGAGGTCTCCATTATGGGCGCCGGATGCAGAGAGAAAGAAAAGAGCAAATATCACCCGCTATATGGAATTTCTTAATCAGAAATACGGATTAAAATTTAATTCTTACAATGATCTTTATGAGTGGTCGATTAATAACATTTCTGATTTCTGGGCTTCGGTGTGGGATTTTGTCGGGATCAAAGCTTCTAAGGGTTATGATGAAGTTGTCGATGATCTCAGCAAGTTTCCAGGTGCAAAGTGGTTTATTGGAGCGAGACTCAATTTTGCCGAAAACTTATTAAGGTACAGGGATGATCATACAGCTTTTATCTTTAAGGGAGAAAGTCAAAAATCAGCCAGCATGACCTATGCCGAGCTTTATGATTCTGTAGCCCGCCTGGCAAAATCACTCCGGGAGATGGGTGTCGTTCCGGGAGATCGGGTGGCTGCATACATGCCAAATATGATAGAAACCGCTGTGGCCATGCTTGCAGCTACCAGCATTGGGGCAACTTGGGCTTCGTGTGCTACTGATGTTGGTCATGAGGCAGTCTTGGACCGTCTTGGTCAAATTGAACCGAAAGTATTATTTGCGGTTAATGGCTATCTTTACAAGGGTAAAGCTTTTAACTCCCTCTCCGGTGTAGCTGAGATAGTAAGGAGAATGCCCTCCGTTGAAAAAGTCATAGTAAGTCCCTATACAGAAGATAGACCCCAAATTAGCCATATTCCAAACTCGGTTCTCTATGAGGATTTTCTTTCAAAAGAAATGGGACTCAAAATCGACTTCGAACAATTACCCTTTGATCATCCTTTATTTATTATGTTTTCTTCAGGAACGACCGGTAAACCAAAATGCCTGGTGCAGGGGGCCGGGGGAATTCTTCTTAATCAATTAAAAGAGCTTATCATCCATACCGATTTAAGGAGAGAGGATATTCACTTCTTCATCACCACTTGCAGCTGGATGATGTGGAACTGGATGCTAAGTTCTTTGGCAACTGGAAATACTTTGATTTTGTACGACGGTAACCCCGCCTACCCTGATCCCGGTGCCATGTGGAGAATAATTGAAGATGAAAAGGTAACCATGTTTGGCACCAGCGCAAGCTACATTAATTTTGTTCGGAGCCAGGGGCTCAAGCCTGGGAAGGAGTATGATCTGTCATCACTCCGAGAGATATGGCAAACCGGCTCCTCGCTTTTACCCGAAGGATTTGAGTATGTGTACCGGGAAATTAAAGAAGACCTGCACTTTAACTCCAGTGCGGGCGGCACGGACATCAACGGGTGTTTTTGCACAGGGAGTCCTATTCTTCCGGTATATGCCGGTGAACTGCAGAGTCCCGCATTAGGGATGAAAATAAAAGCTTATGACGAACATGGGAACCCGGTAGTTGATCAACTGGGAGAACTGGTCTGCGAGGCCTCCGCACCGTGCATGCCGCTTTATTTCTGGAACGATCCGGATATGAAGAAGTACAAGGAAGCCTACTTTGCAGTCTATCCCAACATCTGGCGTCATGGAGACTATGTGATGTTCCGCAGTGACACCGGCGGGATTACTTTTGGGGGCCGCTCCGATTCGGTTCTCAAACCCTCAGGGGTGCGGATCGGAACGGCAGAGATCTATAATCAAGTGGAAGAATTGCCAGAAATTGCCGATAGTCTGGCAATCGGGCAGAACTGGGAGGGGGATCAGCGAATTATCCTCTTTGTTAAAATTGCTCCAGGATATCAGCTAACTGCGGATGTAAAGCATAAGATTAGGGAGACGTTACGGAAGAATGCTTCCCCCAGACATGTTCCCGCTAAAATCATCGGAGTGCCCGATATTCCCTATACCCTGAATATGAAGAAGGTTGAAAGTGCGGTGACCAATATCATCCAGGGGAGGCCAGTCCTGAATCGAGATGCTCTGATGAATCCGGAATCTCTCGCTTTCTACCAAAATATACCTGAAATTGGAACCTGAAAGAAGAGGTTAGAAAGTATCACCGCGAATAAGAAAAATTTTACGCAGCAACTACTTCAAGAGAGGGGGGAAATAGAATGTGGTATGGTCGAATGGGTGTTGATTTAGAAATTGATTTATCACAAGGAAAAATTGAAAAAAAGGAGGGTAATCCCGAATGGATGAGGGATTATTTTGGAGGACTGGGGATAAATGCCAAGCTTGCATGGGATAGGCTTACCCCTGAAATAGGCGCCTTTTCTTCGGACAATTTGCTGATATTTGGGACCGGTGTTTTAACGGGTACTCCTGTCCCCGCCGCCAATAGGACTATTGTGACTGCTATTTCTCCTATGTGGAATTATTTTACTACTTCATCCTTCGGAGGTCATTGGGGAGCTGAACTAAAAAGCGCTGGCTATGACACGATTATTTTCCGCGGGAAATCCCCGGTCCCGGTCTACTTATGGATAAACAATGATCAGCTTGAACTACGAGATGCTACCCATCTTAGGGGGAAAGATGTTTTCGAGACCGAACTCATACTTCGTGGGGAATTGGGGACGGTGGGAAAAGAAGTTGAAATTGTAGCTATAGGTCCAGCCGGTGAAAACAAGGTCTTTGGAGCCTCTATCGAACATGGTTACGCAGGTAGTGCAAGTCGGGGAGTGGGACCGATTATGGGGGATAAGAATCTAAAAGCCATCGTGGTTTATGGGAATAAGGATATTAATATTGCAAAACCTGCTGAACTTTCGGTGGCGGTAAATGAGATCATTAAAAGGTCGGATAAACTTTACTACTGGATGAAAAATTGGCCACACACTTTTACAAAATTCGTAGAGGCTGAGTTTCATACAGGTGACAAGGTGGATAAGGAACTTCGCAAAAACGCACTCTCAATGGGCTGGAACTGGACGAGAGAGGAGATCGATTTCAGAAAAAAATATCAAACAAGGAGCGTAGGTTGCCATAACTGCGTAGTAAGTTGTAGGGCAAGACTGGAACTTCCGGACGAGAAACATCCCGTCTATGTAAAATGTGCCACACTTAACTATTTTCAGACATTGCTTAAAACAGATCAGTTGACTGCTATGAAGTTCTATCGAGCAGTCGAAGGATATGGGTTGGATACGTTTGCAGTTGAACAAGCGCTGCAATTTGCCGTGAATTGTTATCAAAAAGGTATTTTTACCAAAGAAGATACCGACGGGCTCCATTTGGAATTTAGCTACGAGCCGCTCCGGAAACTGCTTGATAAGATAGTCTATCGAGAAGGGATTGGAGATGTTTTAGCTGATGGCGTCGTTAGGGCGGCTGAACAGATTGGTAAAGGTTCAGAGGAATTCGCTGGTCATGTTATTAAGAAAAAGGAGCATTTTAATTGTGACCTTTACTTTCCTCTGTTCGCCTTTCAAGCAGCTGTCAATTACCGTGCGGATTTAACTCGTGGGGTAAACTGCTATCAATGGATAGGTCTTTTGGACCTTAAAGACTATGAGGGTAAAGACTTTGAAGAAATTTATCCTGGATACAAAAAGGAAGACTTAGGAACCGAGTATGCTCCCTACCCTAAACAGAGTCGGCAGAAAATGATAGACCAGGGTTATTTCCCCTTCCCCAAGGAATTTAATGATTGGTTTTTGGATGATGCGCGATTAATGGATGTGACTGTAGAGAGGGAGGAAGACATTGCCAAGGTCACAAATTGGACTGAGTATATAATGACCATGACAGATTTAACCGGTATTTGCCATTTTCATACGGGCTTTATGTTCTATCCCCCGATAAGTGCTCCTGGCGAAACTGGTGTAGGCGTGATGGCAAGATTGGTTTCATACGTTACGGGGTTGGATATTGACGAAACTGAAGCTTTGAAAACATGTAGAAGAGTTGAGACTCTTATTAGAAGTTTTAATGTAAGGGCAGGACTGACGAGAAATGAAGATTCAGTACCGGAAAAATATTTTAAGGAAAAACCGGAAGACCCGCTCTATCAGCCCTTAGATAAAGAAAAGTGGAATAAAATTATTGATATTTTCTATGATCTAAAAGGATATAAGAAGAATGGTATTCCTACTAGGGAGACATTGGATGAATTAGGTTTGGGTTATGTTAAAGAGGAACTAATGAAGAGGGGGATTCTTTAGTATAGTAATCACACAAGAGAAGAACGGGGGGGGATAATAAAATGAGGAAAGTATTCTATAAAGATGATTCATTATGTACTGGGTGTCGGACGTGTGAGATGGTGTGTTCTCTGGAGAAAGCAGGAGAATTTAATCCTTATAAAAGCGCAATCTGGATATTGAGGGATGATTTTAGCGGAATTGATAAACCGGTGATCTGTGTTCACTGCAAAGTTCCTGCTTGTGAGAAAGCGTGCCCGGTGGAAATAGACAAACCGTTATCTATTGATCAGCAGACCGGAGCAGTCATTTTTTCTAACCCGGAAACCTGCATTGGCTGTTACGAATGCGTTAAGGCTTGTCCCTTTGGGGCAATTCGAATCGATATTCAGAGTGACAAAATAATCAAGTGTGACTTGTGTGGTGGTGATCCTGAGTGTGTTAAGTGGTGCGCCACGGGGGCAATTAACTATATCGACTCCAGATTGATTAACGTTAAGAGACTGGCTTCAGGGTTAGAAGAAGGAAAGCTTAAGGAGCGATATCGTCATATTGGTACAGTTCATGTCAAAAGCATACAAGAAAAACTGTAGCCTTTCAAATAGATAGGGGGGAAAAATGGATGGATGGATGGGAACAATACTGCGGGTTGATTTATCTTCCGGCAAGATAAGCAAAGAAACTTTAGATAAAAAATTAAGGGAAAATTATATTGGAGGCCGGGGAATCAATTCGAGGATTCTCTTTGATGAGGTAAAAGGGGGGATAGACCCTCTCGGTCCTGAAAACCGCTTGATATTTGGTACCAGCCCATTAACGGGTACCGGATTGGTCACTTCCGGAAGATACACAGTGACGGCTAAGTCCCGATGACCGGAATCCTCGGGGATGCCAATTCGGGGGGGCATTTTGCTCCCGGGTTGAAATGGGCAGGATTCGACCATGTCGTATTTCAGGGAAAGGCAGATCATCCGGTTTATCTCTGGATTGATGACGATAAGGTGGAAATTAGAAAGGCCGAGCACTTATGGGGAAAAAACACCTGGGAGACCGAACATATCATAAAAGAGGAATTAGGGGACCCGATGGTTGAAATTGCCTCTATCGGTCCGGCAGGGGAGAACCTGGTAAGGTTTGCCTGTGTAATGAATGACCTATACCGGGCTGCCGGCAGAACCGGCATGGGAGCAGTGATGGGCTCCAAAAATTTGAAAGCAGTGGCCGTGCGAGGGTCAAAGGGTGTAAAGGTAGCAGATGTTAAGGGATATAAGACGTTTTGTAAAGAATTCTTGGAAAGGCTTTTAAAAAACCCCTATTACTCTATGACTTCAACCTACGGGACGCCGGATATTACTGTTCCTGCTAATGTGTATGGCATGCTGGGGGTCAGAAATGGTCGCCAAACAGGAGAGTTTGAGGGGATAGATGAAATCAGTCACGAAACATTAAAGAAAAAGTATTTTAAGCAATCGAGGGCCTGTTTTGGTTGTCCCATCCACTGCGCGCACTGGTTTGAGATCAAGGAAGGCCCCTATGCCGGTGAGACAGGAGTGGGGGTTGAATATGGTTGTGTGGGAGCCTGGGGGCCGCTGTGCGGCAATTCTTATGCACCAGTTTTTTTTAGGGCAAATAATTTGTGTAACCAGTATGGCCTTGATGTCATCAATTGCGGCGAATTGGTTGCGGTGGCAATAGACTGGTTTGAAAGCGGATTGATTTCCGAAAAAGATACGGAAGGTATTTCCCTAACCTGGGGCAATCATGAGTCAATGATCAAAATTCTTCACAAAATCGCCAAAAAAGAGGGTTTTGGGGCCGTACTTGCCGAAGGACCGGTGCGGGCGGCCAAGATAGTAGGAAAGGGAGCGGAGAACTTTATTTCTCATGCCAAGGGTCACCAATACTCTATCGACGATGCTCGTGCGTTCCGGGGGTTTGAGCTCAATAATGCCCTTTCTACTAGGGGCGCTGATCATCTGAGGGGGCTTCCCCCTTCTGAATGGATGGGACTAACTCCTGCTGAAGCAGAAGAATTGGTGGGGAGCGCCAAGGCGGCCGATCCCCTTACTTACGAAGGAAAAGCAGTAGCAGTCCAGTTTGCCCAGAGAATATGTACACTGGCAGATTCCTTGGAAGTGTGCAAATTCTGCACAAAGTGGCTTGCCAGTGAGATGGGTTTTAAAGATATGGCTACTTTTTTCTCGTTAGCTACCGGGGTTGCAAAGGATGAAAAAGAGATGAAGGATGCAGCTGATAGAATCTATATCACTGAAAGAGCCTTTTTAGTCAGGGAAGGAATCACCAGGAAGGATGATACCTTAGTGGGAAGAGCGAAGAACGAGCCGAAACCTAATGGTCCTTACAAGGGTGTAAAGCATGATCAGAAAAAGTGGGACAAAATGCTGGATGAATATTACGATTTGGCAGGTTGGGATAAAGATGGGATACCGACTCGTTCCAAACTGGAGGAGTTAGGATTGAAAGATATTGCCATTGAGCTGGAAAAGAATACAAGTAAAGCTCATGAATAGTCTTCTCTATGAAAATTAAAGTAACGTCATACTTGAATGTCACTGGATTAAAAGGGGAAAAGATACTTGCAACTAAAGAAGGGATTACTTTAAAAGATTTTTTAATCGATTTAAGTGATAGATACAATAGAGAAATCAAGGAGCAGCTATTTGATTCTGATGAGCAATTAAAATCCCATTATTTGGTTATTCTAAATGGGAAACTTTATTGGGCTTTTCCTGATCAAATGCACACAAAACTTAACGATGGTGATTCAATAATTATTTTACCACCTCTTGCAGGTGGTTAAATATGCGTAGATCACAATAACGCAAGGGGGAATAAGATGTTTGTCAGAAGGCTTGTAACCAATCAACCCAAAGGAGGTTTGCGATGAAGACATTAGGATTAAAAGGTTTTACAACGATTTTAGCTTTAATTTTTATTTTACTTGCCGTCCCTGCTCACGCCGGAAAATTTAAGGAAGTAAAGCAGATGATTATGGGTAAAGAATACCGGATAGAAAATGCTGTTAAAGATGGTAAAGAAGGTTGCTGGGTTTACTGGGGAAAAGATAAGGTTTGGTGGGAGCCAAAACCCTGGCATACCTCGAAGCTAAGGGAGATAGGTCCGGCTTATTATGACACCTGGGCTCAATCGGGTCTCAAATTTCCCTGGGATGACGCACTGGCAGAAAGGGAGAAATATAATGTCGATCAAGTAGTGATACGAGGCATAAATGGAATAAACCTGGCTTTTGGGACCCCTGATTATACAGATGAGTGGTCTTCCCCCATCCTTTCCCCGAAAGGAAAGATGAGGACCAAAAAGGCGCTTGAGTGGAGCAAATCTCTTGTATATCACGACTATAAAGGTAAGTATCCTCAAAAAGATGGTGTGCTGGTACACAAATACGCCTACGTAATGACCTATCCTGAAGATGTCGCAGGAATGAGTGGTATAGATCTACAGTACAGTGGGAAAAAGGACGATGATATTTGGTTTTATCTCCCCTCAGTAAGAAAGGTTAGAAGGATGTCAGCTGGCAGCCGGCAGGACTTCTACCCGGGGGGTGTATCAAGGAATGAAGATGTCTATCTAACCAAACCCGTCCATAAATACAAAATTCTGAGAACCGAACTTTTAGCTGACCACAGTGCTGAGCTTTTTGATTATGGAAAAGGCATGGCAGGATATGATCGGATAATTAAACCAGGAAAAGGACAGGGGATACTGGATGGTGTCGGGACGCCATGCTGGGTAGTAGAGGTCACCCTTCCAGAGGACTGGTACTGTGCTAAGCAGATTAGGTGGTATGATATGAAGACCACCGATCAATTTATGGAATATAGCTACGACAAAAATGGAAGAAAGATCCGGATTCTGGGTGAACAAATGGGAATACCTGATGAAGATAAGCCTCTGAATTGCTTGTGGCAAGGCGCTCCGGTCGAAGACTACAATACCGGGTATAAAAGCACCATAGTTTGGGAAAAGGCACATTTTGTTAATGCCGGAGTTCCTGATGAGACGTTTGCTGAACCCTTTCTTCTAAAGGAAGTCAAAAGGGCTTTTTGGTGGAGATAGAAGGAAGAGTTTAACGGGGGAATGCAAGGAGCCTTTTGGATGGCCAAAGAGGAAGCTGCTGAATGTCATCTAAACCTTAAAGGGGAGATCAACGAGGGGGTACTGTAACTTCATGGATATGCGGAAAATAATAGAAAAAATCTTGGATTTTAGGTTGTTATGCCTGGCTTTAGTTATTATTGTTACATGTTTTTTGGGGTATCAATGTTTCCAGCTTAAGCTCTATGATGATCCTAATCGCTGGCCTCCGAAAAGCCATCCTAACGTTGTCCTCAATGACTACCTGCAGGAAAATTTTGGGGGCGCCAATCTGGTGACTGTTCAAATCGCGGTGAAAGAAGGAGACATTTTCAATCCCGAGACTTTAGCGAAGGTTAAAAGAATCACCGAAAAAATCCGCCTTATTTACGGGGTTGTTCCTTATGCCTTAAATTCTCTTTCTGACGGAAAAACCAAATACATGAAGGGAACGGAAGATTTCCTTGATCTCCGACCTCTCCTGGCAAAGATTCCTGAAACCCCCAAGGAGATGGAAGATGTTAAATATGGCGTCTACCATAATCCGAGTATTTACGGAGTGCTCGTTTCCCCTGATGCCAAGGCCACCATCATCGTGTCGGATTTTCGAACCGGTGAACATGAAGATGGACAGGTAAAATTACCTAAAACTGATCCTATTAAGATATACCAGGAGATTCAGAGGATAATCGAACCTGAAAATGATGAAAACCACAGTGTGAAGTGCACCGGATCCCCCATTATTATCGGCTGGGTAAACAGTGAGGGGCTCCGGTACTTACCCCCCGCCTTTTTATTTTTCGTCATGGGAATGGGTATCGTATTATGGTTCTCCTTCAGACACTTAAAAGGAGTGATTTTCCCACTTCTTCTCGGGCTTATTGTCTCAATCTGGGCCTTTGGACTATATGCCAGCATTTTTGGTAACATTCTGAGGTCAACCAGTGTTTTTATGGTGCCATTTATCCTTATGGCCGCTACTGCCTGCCATTCAGTTCAATTCCTCAAACGTTTCTATGATGAAGAATACCCCAAGACCAAATTGCCAAAACCAGCGGTTGCTAATACCTTCCTTTCTCTTTTCAGTCCCATGCTCATGGCCCTAGTTACTGATTTTACCGGCTTTTTGGTTCTATCAATTGTCCCCTTCGACAACGTCTCCCTAGTGGGTTGCGTTACCGCTTTGGGCCTGTTGTCTCTGGTATTTTGTATCTTTTTCTTTTTACCCCCTCTTTTATCCTGTTTTCCCAGCCGCCTAAAAGAAGACTTAAGTGATGAAGAGATAGTAGCGCAGGCTAATTTCATGGAGAAGTGGACCACGCGGGCCGTAGAAATGCTGGTGGGAGAGACCAGGGCGCGATGGGTGTTAGTAGGTATTGTGGGGGTAGCTCTGATTCTTTCTCTGGGTATGTTTCCTCGGTTGGATATAGGACAGGATAATACCTATGCCATCCATAACTTTCTCACCAAATCATGGAGGAATAACCCCATATATCTGATGGAGATGCAGATAAAAGAGAGATTCGGTGGGGTTTACCCCCTTAACGTCCTGATCGATGGTAAAAAGCCGGGTGCGATGGAAACTCCCGAGCTGCTGAAGAAAATAGATAAGTTTGCCACTTCTATAGAAAAAGCTGTGCCGGAAGTAGCGGGGAGTATGAGCCTACCGGTATACATCAAATTGATGCACCGATTTTTCCACAATGAAGATGATAACTACTTCCGTGTTCCCGATGAGCAAAAGCCGATTCAGGAATATCTCTATATGTATGCCTCGGGTGAACCTGGCGGCTTTGATTCGGTGGTAGATAGCGAAAGTCGAGAAGCGGTTCTATCTTTCTATCTTAAGGATACGCGCCACGAAACCGTTAGAAAAAGCCTTGCTGCGGTTAAAGATTATGCCCGAAAGCATTTCAACGATGACAAGGTAGAAGCTAAAATTGCGGGTGGGGCGATAGGTCTTGCCGGCGCCTTCAATGAGAACATTGGCAAGTGGTTGGTTATGAGCACCCTGTTGAGCGCTCTGGCGAGTTACATATGTGTATTGCTCCTGTCTCGGTCCTTTCTGGCCGGTTTATTTTTTCTTCTCCCCCTGTTTGTAGGGACAGTGATCTGGTTAGCAGTAATGAAGCTTACCGGAATTGAAATAAACTCTAATACAACCACCAGCGCTGCTATTGCCATGGGAGTAGGCATTGATGCTGAAATTTACTTTTTTTTCCGCTTCCGGGAGGAATTTGCCAAAATGAGGGATTTTAAGGACGCCTTAATCCAGAGCTTTACCAAGATTCGCAAGGCCTTAATCTTTTCCCATCTCGCTTTAATTTTTGGTTGCTGGGCCCTTATTCCCATCCCCCTCTATGTGGGGTATGTAGGATATGGCATGGGAATGATACTTCTTATCTGTTTCCTGGTAAGTTTTATCCTTACCCCATTCCTCTGGAGCATATTCAGGCCCCGGTTTCTCATCAAAGGTTTCTAAAAAAAGGAGGAGTAAAATGAGCAAAAAAACAAGTTTGGTTACTTTGAGTATGTTACTGATTTTCGGTTGGTGGGCACCTGCTGTCGAGGCAATAGAACTCTCATTGGGGGAGGCAGTTGATTTAAGTATCTCTGGTTATTTGAAGAATGAGACCTATATTCGAGCCTGGCATGGCCCGGATGACATCATGAGTTCCCGCAATGTATTCAATCTCGATCTTGATGCCAGTTTTCACGGTATCCCCATAATCAAAAGAACGTTTATTAAGTTAAGACCAATGTATGATGCGGTGTTTGACTTGGAAAACAACGGAACCGGTGGTAGCGGTGAACTGAGGAAGCAGTATCAGGATAATTTTGGAAGGAATGACGAGTGGGACCCCTTGTTACGGGAAGCCTGGGTAGACCTTTCCCTCGGCAAGCTTGAGGCCCGTTTGGGAAGGCAACTGGTAAGCTGGGGGAAAAGCGACGGGGTATGGATGTTAGATCAGATCAACCCCTTCAACTTTAGAAATCCCGCTGTATTCGAAGAGGAAGACACCAAGATCCCCCTGTGGATGGCAAACTTGCAGTACAATGTGAAACCAAATCATACCCTCCAGTTCCTATTTATTCCCCGCTATGTCCCGGCTAAGCTCCCCTCTGCCCCCCATGATTGGACGCCTAACATTACGCGCTGGGTAGATGAATACTATTCAGCCTTTGACTATACTTTCAAGAATTATTGGGGCATTCCTGAAGGGTTTTCAGTTGATTCCCAGAGACCAACAACTAACTTCGCAAACAGTGAATATGGGGTAAGGTGGAGTGGCCTTGGTAAGGGTATCTCTTATACTCTCAATTATCTTTACACCTGGAGCGACTACCTCAATGATTACCCCAATACCGGTGATTGGCTCACAGCCACCGGTGTTGAAAGGAGGGCGGATCGGTTATCAATCTTTGGGGGCGCCGCGGATTACCGTTGGGACAGTTTTCTGGGCTTAAAAGAGATGGTAACCAGGGGTGAGTTTGCCTATTTCAAAAACGCTGTTTGGTACGATCGCGATTTCAATGCAAAAGAGAAAGATTATATTGGTGTTTTGTTTGGTTTTGACAAGTATTACTTTACGGATTACTGGTTTTCTTTCCAGGTTCAATCGACCTACATCCTCGGTGCCGATAAATGGAGTAGCGCCTACTATGACCTGGGGGCTTATTCTCCAGTTCAACCAGATCCAACGTATGGCGCACTCACCGAATATGGAAACGGGATGAGGAATACATGGGAGACCAACCTGACTTTTTACCTTATGAAGGAATATCTCCCAGGTGATACCCTGCATACCGAATTGTTTCTGCTCTATGACGATGATGGCGCCTTCTGGCTCAGGCCCAAGGCGAAATACGATGTCACCGATCAGTTGCACGTAAGCCTGGGGGTTAACATCTTCTGGGGGAATGAAAACTCCCCCTTTGTAGGGGAATCCCATGACAACGACAATGTATTCGTAGAGTTTCTGTGGGGGTTTTAAATCGGAATTTCCCTACTCACAAATTGTCCCTATCGAATTCTGGCAGTAGCTTGCGGATGAGGATGGTGTGTTAACGTCGGGGTGGTGCCTTTTTGTAATCATGCAGGAGCAAGATTTTTTGCTTGACAACTTTTTTAGAAGAGGAGGGTAAAGTGATAGGTACGGCGATAAAAACGATAAAAACGATAAGGATTAATGCTGATAAGTGTAGCGGTTGTCGGGCGTGTGAAGTGGTTTGTTCCGCTTTTCATGCTGAACCGAAGTATAGTATCGCTAACACGAAGAGATCGCGGATCCGTGTCTTTAAGGATCAAGATAATGATGTCTGGGTTCCTACTCTGGCCGGTGAATATACAGAGACGGAATGTAATGCCCGGCATATTATCGTGATCAAGGGGAAGGAGTATGGCGAATGTTCTTTCTGCCGGTCTTCTTGCCCCAGCAGAGATTGGTTTAAAGAGCCTGATAAACCGGATATTCCTCTAAAATGTGATATGTGTGGAGAGCCAATGCCGGAAGGGGGCCCTTTATGTGTTCAGTGGTGTTTGGAGGATGCCCTGACGTATGAACCGGAAAGGCAGGAAGAGGTGGAGGTAAAAGAAGAGGAAGAAGAAAAAGAAGTGGAAGAACTTTAAATGAAAAATCAATCAAAATCCCTTGTGGGAGCAGTCCTGGTAGTAGGGGGGGGCATAAGCGGCATTCAGGCCGCTCTGGATTTGGCTGATACCGGGTTTAAGGTTTACCTTGTGGAGACCTCTCCCATGATCGGGGGGAAGATGGCTCAACTGGATAAGACCTTTCCCACGATGGACTGTTCCCTCTGAATCTTGGGCCCTAAAATGGCGGATGTCGGTCGACATCCTAACATAAAGATTTTCGCCAATACTGACATCGAGTCAGTGGAAGGCGAGGCCGGAAACTTCGCCGTGACAGTGATGCGAAGGCCCCGTTATGTAAAGGAAGACCTCTGTGTAGGCTGTAGAACCTGTGCCTCATACTGCCCGTACACTTTGTCGAATCCTTTTGATGAAAATCTCTCCATGGTAAAAGCGATAGATATCTGGTGCCCTCAGGCCATGCCCGCGGTTGCGGTAGTTGACCGAAACGCCTGTTTGTACTTTCAGAATAAGTGTACGATCTGCATCCCGGTTTGCAAAGCCGATGCGATCGACCTTAATCAGAAGAGGAAAAAGGGGGTAATGCACGTTGGGGCGATAATTGTTAGCCCTGGTTACAATATCTTCGATCCCAAAAATGTTGGAGAATACGGCTATGTAAGGATGAAGAATGTTGTAAATAGTATGGAATTTGAAAGGTTCCTGAATGCGGCCGGTCCTCACCAGGGAGAGGTTTTAAGGCCATCCGATGGAAAGATTCCCTCCCGGATCGCCTGGCTTCAGTGTGTTGGATCGAGAGATGTAAGGTTAGGCCATAATAGTTACTGTTCGGGAGTCTGCTGTACCTACGCCATCAAACAGATGATGTTGGTAAAAAATCATTATCCGGAGGCCGCAGCAACTGTCTTTCATAATGATATACGGACTTATGGCAAGGGGTTTGAGGACTTCTATCACCGGGCTCAGAAGATGGAAGGATTGCGGTTTATAAGAAGGAGAATCTCCGCAATCAAAGAAAACAAAAAAACAAATAACCTTATTGTCACCTATGTTTCTGACGACCACACCATTCAAGAAGAAGAATTCGAGATGGTGGTTCTCTCCACTGGGATAAGTCCTAATAAAACCAATAACACAATAAGTGAGATAATAGGTGTAGCGCTTGATGAGCATGGATTTTGTGGGACCGATTCCTTCTTACCCAATGAAATACCCGGTCGGCCGGGTATTTTCCCGGCGGCGACATTTACGGGCCCGATGGACATCCCCGATTCTATCAGTTCGGCTGCCGGAGCCGCTTCCCGGGCTGCCCAACTTCTTTCCAGCCAAAGAGGCGCCTTAACCCAGGCAAAGACGTATCCGGAAGCAAGGTCGGTTGAGGGCGAGGAAGCGAAGATTGGGGTTTTTATTTGTCACTGTGGGACCAATATTGCGGGGGTTGCTGATGTTCCCTCTTTAGTTCAATATGCTTCAACCTTAAAGGGGATTGTCCATTGTGAAGACCAGATGATATCCTGCGCTGCCGATTCCCTCAAACAGATAAGCAAAATGATCATAGCAAAGGGACTGAATCGGGTGGTCGTGGTTGCCTGCACGCCTCGTACCCACGAGCCGTTATTCCGTGAAACACTTCGGGAAACGGGTCTTAATCCTTACCTTTTAGAGATGGCAAATGTAAGGGAACATTGCACCTGGGTTCATTCCCGAGAAAAAGAAGAAGCCACCCCAAAAGCCAAGGATATCATCGCGATGTCGGTGGCCAGGGCTCATAACTTAGTCCCGTTGCAAGAAATTGAATTGCCGGTAAATCACAAAGGTCTGATTCTTGGTGGTGGGCTGGCCGGGATGAGGGCCGCGTTATCCTTAGCCAGACAGGGCTTTGAAGTTTATCTGGTGGAAAAAGAAAAAGAGCTGGGGGGGAATTTAAAAAACCTCCATCACACCCTGGGAGGAATGGATATTCAGGTTTTTTTAGAAAGCCTGAAAAGCGAAGTGGAAGGCCAAAAAAACATTAAGATTTTTAAAGGCTGCGAATTAAAGTCCCTTTCGGGATTTGTGGGAAACTTTAAAACGACGCTGACCAGGGTTTTCCAGGAAGGCCAAGGAGATTCCCGGGATTCTCTTCCGATCAATCTGGAGCATGGCATCATCATCGTAGCCACCGGGGGAAAACTGCTTAATCCCACTGAATATGGCTATGGAAAAAGCAAGAAGATTGTCACTCAGCAAGAACTGGAAGAGATGATTGCCTCCGGTAATTTGCCCGGAGACTCAAAGCAGGTGGCAATGATTCAGTGTGTGGGGGCAAGGGATGAGGAACGGCCATACTGTAGCCGCATCTGCTGCGGGGAGGCCATAAAGAACGCTTTGATAATTAAGGAGTTGAACGAGAGTACGGAAGTTATCATCTTCTACCGGGATATCCGGACCTATGGATTCCGAGAAGATTATTATCTTAAGGCCCGGGAAAAGGGGGTATTGTTCATCCCCTATGAACCGGAAAAGAAGCCCAAGGTTGAGATTAAAGGAGAATATCTTTCCTTAACTTTTCATGATTCGACCTTGGAGATGGAAGGGGAGATCAATCCGGATCTTTTGGTGCTAAACACGCCCATTATCCCGGAAGGAAATCGGGAATTGGCTCAGTTATTGAGGGTTCCGCTTACCGGGGATGGTTTTTTCATGGAGGCCCACATGAAATTAAGACCCCTCGATTTTGCCACTGAAGGGATTTTTCTCTGCGGGCTGGCCCAGTATCCCAAATATATTCCGGAAACGATCAGTCAGGCTGATGGGGCTGCTATTCGAGCGGCAACTATTCTTTCTAAGGATACCATCGTATCCAGTGGCGCTATCGGCGAGATAAATGCGGAGAGATGCATCGGATGCGGTTTGTGCGAGAAGGTTTGCCCTTACAATGCGATAGAGGAGCTTTCGGGTGTTCAGGAGTCCTTAGAGAACGATAAAAAAGCAAGGAGGGTTATTCCTGCCGTTTGTAAAGGGTGCGGAGTCTGTAGCGCAAAATGCCCTACCGGCGCCATCACCCCTAACCATTTTACAGATCAACAGATCGAATCCCAGGTTGATGCCGCTTATTCCGTCCCGATGAAAAAAGCCAAGCCCAAAATTTTGGCTTTTCTCTGTAATTGGTGTGGTTATGCCGGCGCGGACCTGGCCGGCGTTTCTCGAATGCAGTATGCTTCCAACATCAGAGTGATAAGAGTGATGTGCTCCGGTCGCATTCATCCTAAGTTTATCTATCAGGCCTTCATAAGGGGAATGGATGGGGTTTTGGTGGTGGGATGCCATTTGGAAGATTGTCATTATATTTCGGGAATCCAAGAGACCATAAAGACAATCCCGGCTACCCAGAAAAAGCTGGAAAAGATGGGAATAGACCCGGAAAGACTACGATTAGAATACGTATCCGCTGCCGAAGGAGCCAAGTTTGCTGAGGTGGTCAATAGTTTCACCTCGTTGGTGGCTCAACTGGGCTCGTTAGAGTTGAAGGAGGAGCAAAAAGAAAAGCTGTTGGAACTGAAAGAAAAAAAAGTGAAAGCCAAGGAAGTGAAAGGAGAAGCTAAAATTGCCGGAAAATCCAGGAGTTGAAAAAATTCCTCGTCGGGATCAGGAATTTATCCGCAAGATAAGGGCGGAAGGTATAACCCGTATTGACCGGTGTTACCAGTGTTCTGCGTGCAGCGATGGCTGTCCGGTAGCCTATGCCATGGATTATCACCCCCATCAAATCATGTATATGGTTAAACTGGGCCTAAAAGAGAAGGTGCTTAAAAGCAAAACGATCTGGATTTGTGTTTCCTGCGAAACCTGTGCGACCCGTTGCCCTAACGAGATCGAAATTACTCGCTTGATGGATGTCCTGCGCAGGGAATCTCTTAAGGGAGGGTACAAAAGCTCCGTTAATAACATTCCTAAATTTCATCAGGTGTTTATGAAGGAAATCCAAAAAAGAGGGCGGATTGATGAAGTGGGGCTTTTGCTCAATTATGAACTCAAGACCGGCGACTTTCTTTCCTTAAAAAAGATTCGTGAAGAGGGGAGCCTTGGGTTGAAGATGTTTCGCAAAGGTAAGCTTAAGCTCCCTTCAATAAAAACAAAAGAAATCCACAGTCAAAAAGAAGTTGCGGAGATATTCAAAAAGGCTCTTTCTGATAGGTGAGGTTTGGTTCATTATGACAAATTTGGCAAATCAAATTATCAACAAAGAACAAGTTGTTGAAGACCTTTCAAAAAATGTAGAAGTTCGAAAAATGATTCAGGGAAAGTGGATTGACCTGATAATTACGGTAGTTCAAGAAATACCACTCACCATTTTTTTGAATGATAAAGAAATAGTAACACTTCTTTGCACGGGGAGCCATCTTGAGGCATTAGCGGTGGGCTTTCTTAAATCTGAAGGGTTGATTGATAAGCGAGAAAGTATTCGGGACATTGTTTTGGATGAGGAGAAGGGGTTGGTTAAGGTACGGGTAGATAAAGAATCAGGGATCGAGGACAAGCTTTTCATGAAGCGCACCATCACGTCCGGATGTGGGAAAGGTACCATGTTTTATCACGCCATTGACTCGTTATTAACCCAAAAAATTGAATCTTGTCTCAAAATTACTGCAGACCAGATATTTCTTTTGATGTCTCAGCTTACCCAACAGTCAACCCTCTACAAACAGACACGAGGAGTTCATAATGCAGCCCTGGCTTTCCCAGAAGGTATTTTGTTTTTTCGAGCAGATATTGGACGCCATAATGCTGTGGATATGATTCATGGAAAGTGTTTCCTTGATAATATTCCGTTGAAGGACAAGATTCTTTTCACCACCGGAAGAATAACCTCTGAAATTCTTCTAAAAACAGCAAAGATGAAGATACCTTTTCTTATTTCGAGGAATGTTGCCACCGAACAGGCCATTACCCTGGCTAAAGCTTGCGGAATTACTGTGGTAGGTGATGTGCGAGGAGGAAAGTTTACCGTATATGCGCATCCAGAAAGGGTAAAAGCGTGAAAGTGTAACATGCAAAGCAAAAAGGGCAATTTACGCTTCCAATTGAGTTTCCAAACTCTGACCAATAAATGCCAATGAGATATGAGTGATGACCATGTATCTTGATAATGCAGCTACATCTTTTCCCAAACCCGAATCAGTATATGTGGCCGTAGATAGTTTTTTGAGAGAAATAGGAGGAAGTTCCGGTCGCTCTAGTTACGGACGGTCTCGGATGGCTCAGGAGAAAGTTTTAGAAACTAGGAAGGCGATTGCCAAACTCTTCAACATCCACAATTTATCGAGGATAATCTTTACTATAAACTGCACCGAAGCCCTCAACTTGGGTTTAAAAGGGATTTTGAAGAGGGGGGATCACGTGATATCCTCTTCATTAGAACATAACTCGGTAAATCGCCCCGTATTCAAACTTGCTTCAAAGGGGATTTCAGTGACCTGGGTATCCTGTGACCCAAGATATGGGGTGGACTTAGATGAGGTATCTAGAAAAATTAAAAAAAACACTCGCATGATTATGTTAACTGCTGGTTCTAATGTTTTGGGGACACTTTTATCGATAGCAGAAGTGGGTGCAATAGCCAGGCAGCGAGGAACCATTTTTTTTGTAGACGGAGCTCAGACCGCGGGGAGCTTGCCAATTGACGTTGAGGCGATGAACATTGATTTACTCGCCTGTTCCGGACATAAGGGCCTGTTTGGTCCCCAGGGAACAGGATTTCTCTTTATCCGGGAGGGGATAGAGTTGGAAACCCTCCGTGAAGGTGGTACCGGAAGTCTATCTGGATCGAAAATGCAGCCGGATTTTTTGCCGGACCGCTTTGAGAGCGGTACGCTGAATGGACCGGGCATAGCAGGTCTAGGGGCAGGAGTTGAATTTGTTTTACAGGAGGGACTAGAAAGAATAGCACAAAAGGAAAAAGCCCTTACTACCCAACTATGGGAGGGTTTAGAAGGCATTGGGAAAGTTAAACTCTACGGGCCAGAACCGTCATTGCTCCGAACAAGTGTAGTTTCGTTTAATATTGAAGGACTCCACTGTGAAGATGTAGGTTCAATTTTAGATAGTGTCTTTCAGATTGAAGTTCGCACCGGTCTCCATTGTGCGCCGGGAGCTCATGAGTTGATCGGGACCTTTCCTGAAGGAACGATTAGGGTAAGCCCGGGGTACTTTAATACTCAGGAAGATATAGAAGCATTGATTCAAGCAGTTAGAGGAATTATTAGCAGGAGATATTAAAAGTTTAGCAGCATGGATTCTCGCGCAAGGCTTGGAGGATTAAATGAGATTTGCTTATTACCCAGGATGTACCGCCAAATCTTCATCTACTGAATATGATGAATCGATTAGGGTAACCTCTCGCTATTTGGAAATTGATTTAGAAGAGATTCCTGGCTGGACCTGCTGTGGAGCCAGTTCTGGTCACTATATTAACCATGAGTTAGCATTAGCTCTGCCTAGCCGAAATTTGGCGTTGGCTGAAAAAATGTCTCTAGATATAGTTACTCCTTGTCCTGCCTGCTCGCTTCGCCATAAGGTTGCTGAGTATGAATTAAAAAATAACATGGACCTTAAAGCTAGAATAGAAAGGGATATTGGAAGAGAGTTAAAATTATCCCGGAACACAAAACATATTCTCGAGGTTTTATATCATGATGTGGGTCCTGATTTTATTAGCAAGAAGGTACAGAAGCCTTTGAAAGGCCTCAAAACGGCTATGTACTATGGATGTTATTTAGTTCGCCCCCCTGAGATTACGAAATTTGATGATCCGGAAAATCCGGTTATCATGGATAAAATTATGGAAGCACTAGGTGTTAGTGTAATTGATTGGTCCTGCAAAGTGGATTGTTGCGGGGGAGGATTATCCTTAACATCTCCGGAAATTGTTCAAAAATTAGTAGGTAAAATTGTCGGATGCGCTTTGGAGGCAGGAGCTGAGGCCATTATTACCGCCTGCCCAATGTGTCAGATTAACTTGGATATGCGGCAGCCAGGAAACGAAAATCCTCCTCCGGTGCCCATATTCTATTTTAGTGAGTTGACTGCTCTTGCTTTTGGAAGTTTGCACATAAAGGATTGGCTGGGGAAACACATGGTGGATCCTTCTAGCTTATTGGAAAGATTAGAGTTGTATCCATAGGGACTGAACACACCAAAGGTGAGAGGTTAAAAGTTTGGTTAAAAAAGTATCTAACATATCTAAACAAGGAGGGAAAAATGGCTGCAAAAGTAGTTAAGGTAAGTGATGTGAAGTATGAGCCAGCGGGAGATATGGTTTCCCTGTTAAAAGGGGGCTTCTATGGCGAGGTTACTTCTGGGGAAGATAATCCCCTGATGGCAGGAGGTATGTTTAAAATTGTTGGTCCTATGAAATTTGAATGGACCTACGAGTACGACGAGATCTATATTATGACCGATGGACCTATGAAGTGCACGTTTGAGGGAAAGACCACGGTCTTGAATATAGGCGATATGTGTTCAGTTAGAAAAGGGGATACAGTGATCCTTGAAGTGGAAAACTGTGCTAACATGTTTTGTGTGACCCACCCGCCTTTTTCGGATCCAGAACTATTTAAAGCAATAAAGAAACGTTATCCGGATTAAAAGCGTAAATGGGGGATAGGAAACCTCCCTCTCCCCCATTTACCCCTTAAAGGAGGGCTTAGAGTGTGTTCAGTCCTTATCGTCCCTATGGCTCTCAGTAGTGAAAGCATACATAAAGATGTTTTATGAAAAGAATGGCGCTAATTATTCGCAAGTTTTTAAAAAGATATTGTCAAAAATGATATGGTCAAAGAGGAAGAAATGATTTCAACGGTGAATGGTGAAAAGTTGATAGAGGTTACTTCGGTCAGCAAGCATTTTGGGTCGATAAGAGCCCTGAAGGATGTTAGTTTCCATATGGGAAGAGGGGAGATAGCAGGGCTTTTAGGGCGCAATGGGGCTGGAAAGACCACCATGCTTCGCCTCTTGGCAGGCTTTTTTACTCCCTCGGAGGGTCAGATAAAAATTGCCGGCCTTAATTTGGAGACAGACTCCCTGGCCGTCAAAGGAAAAATCGGTTGTTTTCTGGAGAAGTCCCCGGTGTATCCGGAGATGAGGGTAGTCGAGTTTCTTGAATTTGTGGCCAAACTGAAAGGGGTTTCGAGGGCGCTTAGAAGAAAGGCCATTGCCGATGTCATAGAAAGCTGTGGTTTGGGCGAGGTGAGATATCGAATGGTAGGCAACCTTTCCAAAGGATATCGTCAACGGGTCGGTCTATCTCAGTCCTTGTTGGGTAACCCCGAAGTTTTGTTGCTGGATGAACCGACGAGTGGTCTTGACCCGGAGCAAATTATAGAAATTAGGGATTTGATCAAGGGATTGGCCAGTCGGACTACTGTGCTTTTAAGTACCCATATCCTTTCTGAGGCTAGCCAGATATGCAACAAGATTATTATCCTCGATAAAGGTTCTATCGTAGCTACCGATACCCTCCAAAGGCTGAATACGCTTTTGCACCGGGGGCCCGCCTTGTTTTCAACTCAGATCGAGTCTGCTGCCGGTCAGGTGGCGGAAAGGCTAAATGAAATTTCAGGAATTATTCGGGTGCAATTGGGAAAGATGGTTTCTCCCTATATTTCTAACTACTTGATCGAGGCGGCGGCGGAGGTTGACCTCCCCGCTGAGTTGTGTGCTCTGGCTTTCAAAAACCGATGGATATTGAGGGAAATGCAACCGGTTAACAAGAGTTTGGAAGAAATCTTTGTCGAACTGACAACCAAGGAGAAGCTTCAGCCATGAAGATATACGCTATATTTACCAAAGAGCTTCGTTCCTATTTTGTTTCACCTACCTTCTATGTCGTCCTCACGACCTTTTTGGCTCTCTCAAATTATTTTTTTTATACGGACCTTAGTTTTTATCATTGGATGAACATGGGGAGTATGAAAGAAAACAGCAATCCCATTGGAGGGTTGTTCTTTTACTACTTCAACGATTTAAGGTTTGTCTTAATGCTCTGCATACCCCTTATTACGATGAGGCTTTTGGCCGAGGAGAAAAAGCTGGGGACCTTCGAACTTATTGCCACCTATCCGGTAAGAGACGGAGAGATTCTGGCCGGAAAGTGTCTTTCCTGCCTGGCGGTCTTTATCTTGATGATGGCCGTGACCTTTCTCAACTTCCTTTTCCTATATTTTGGGTGGGGTTTTTTCGGGCTGCAAGCCCTGTTAGCCGGTTATTTGGGCATCTTTTTCCTCGGCTGTTCCCTTATCTCATGCGGGATATTCGTCTCATCTTTAACCGAAAATCAGGCGGCAGCCGCGATGGGGACCCTGGGAATCTTTGTTTTATTCTGGTTTTTGACTTGGAATGAGATGATGGCCAGTGAAGCGTTCATTAATGTTTTGACTCGATTTTCCCTGTTCGATCGGGTTGAATATTTTTTTAAAGGAGTCATTAATAGCAGGGACGTGATGTTTTTTACGCTCTTTATCTTTTTTTTCCTGATGATGACCGTTCTTTCCTTGAAGACCAGATCCATATGGGGTAAGTCAGTAGTGAAACGATCTCTCAGACCATTTTTTAGACGATCAACAAGATCCCCGGGGGGGTTGATCCTGACAGGCGTTCTGGTCTTAGGTATCGTAATCTTTTTAGAAATTATTTTCTTCAATCACAATGTCAAAGTTGATCTCACTCCGAATAAGGCCTACTCCCTTTCGGATCAGACCATTAATCTCCTGAAACGGATAGGTAAGGATATTCAGTTTACCGTATTCTATCGACAAGGGGAGAGAAAGGAGTTTGATGAATTTTTCGGGAGGTTATCCATTCATACTCCCCATATTAAGTATAAACTGATCGATCTGGATCGTAATCCCGGCCGGGCCAGATTACACGGGATCACCGCTTATGGACAGACCCTGGTTGAATGGGAGGGGAGAAATGAGATCATTCGTTATCCCACAGAAGAAAGTGTCTTCAACCTGGTCATAAAGTCTATCAGGCGGGGGAAACTAGAAGTCTATTTTACTGGTGGGCATGGAGAAAACAGCCCTGAGGAAGAATATCTTTCTCTGAGAGATGCCTTGAAGACGGAGGTCTACCAAGTTGGAATGATCGACTTGGCCGGAAAGGAAGCCATCCCTGCGGGGGATTCCGTTCTAATAGTTGGCGGGCCCAAAATGGACTTTAGCGATAAGGAACTCCGAAAAGTGGACCGATATCTTGAAGAGGGCGGGAAGATTATCCTGATGGTTGAACCTTTTGTTCACCTTCCCAAGATAAAAGCGTTTTTAGAAAAATATCATATTGGTTTAGGAGACGGCATCATTGTGGATAGCGAAAGTAAATTTATGGGTGGTGACTATCTGGCGCCTTCCATCCCCAACTTTGCCAAGAGCCCTATAACGAATTTATTTACGTCCCCGGCTATTTTCCCTACGGCCCGTCCCCTGGAGATCAAGGGAGGGGCTTCTATCTTTTATCTGGCCAAGAGTTCCTCTACGAGTTGGATCAGGAAGGAAAGGACCAAAAGTGAAAGAATCGATTTTAAAGAAGGGGTTGACCAAAAGGGACCGGTCCCGGTAGCCATAATCGCCATCGTCTCCAGTGAAAAAAGTAACCAGACCGGGGATCTGGGGGCGGTGGCCTGTTTTGGAGACTCTGATTTTGTTAACAATAAATTTATCGAGATGCTGGTCAATAAGGACCTTTTTATGAATACGGTGAACTGGTTGGGGATGGAGAGAAAGCTAATTTTCATTCGTCCCCCCAAATACGAATTTGCTCATTACTATCTAACAAAAAAACAAGGACAATGGGCATTTTGGTTCCTGGTCATGATTATTCCGGCCACCCCCCTAACGATAGGCCTGGGTATATTCCTTTATAGGAAAAGGCGCGGTTAGGATGGTAAGTAGAAGAAATAGAACCGACCTTATTTTGATCATTATCTTGGTATTCCTGGGGAGGGTACATCTATATTTATGAGAGAGCGGGGGGCAGGAACAGCCGATAAGGCTACAAATTTTGAGAGGTGTAAGTCCTCCTACCGCCAATTACCCGATTCGGGCGGTTAGCATATCCGGGGCGCGGTGAGGTAACGAGCCGTGAGATGTTCGGATGTAAAAGTCACAGATGCCCAGTCGAGTTGACTGTGGTGGGAGCAACCAGGGTGACGAGCAAATCCATGGGTTTGAACATTAGAGAATGACTGCAGCTCCGAAATCCCTCCCATACTGAAGTTGCTATAGTATGGAAAATGCCAAGTGCCGACCGGTTTGCCTTTCCGGAAAGGCCGTAGTTCTGTGCAGCAATGTCCGGTTAGAAGCTTGCATAAAAGCATACAGACTCAGTTAAAGAAAGGCGAAAATTCAAAATAATTGCATTCACGTAAAGAAAAAGCTTGACATTTCAAGCAGTTAGCGGGGCGTTTTTTCCGTAACTATCTAATATTACGGAGTATATTAACTCGGCAATATAATATAGCAATACTTGTAGTTGTGTGATATAAAGTGCGCATGGAAAAGATTGATGCACGTACACATAGTCCCAAGACGCAATATGAGATCAGAAAGCAAGTTATTCGTCTTCGAAAGCAGGGAATTCAGAACCAGGTTTTGGCAGATGGCCTCGGAATTAGCGTATTTCACGCCAGCAGAATTTGGCAAAGCTACAAAAAGGAGGGTAGCAAAGCTATAAAACTGGGGATACGTGGTTGCCGGATGGGAGAAAGGCGAACCCTTACGGCTGACCAGGAAGCGCAGGTAAAGCGCGCCTTGATTGACAAGACGCCGGACCAATTGAAGCTTCCCTTTGCCCTGTGGACGCGAGACGCAGTCAAGTTGCTGATCAAACACCTTTTCAAGCTTGAGATGCCGATCCGGACAGTTGGGGAGTATCTCAAGCGATGGGGCTTTACCCCTCAGAAACCCATTAAACGCGCCTATGAACAAAGTTCGCAGGCGGTACAGCAATGGCTGGATGAAGATTATCCTCTGATTGCATCTCGGGCGAAAGCGGAAAAAGCGGAAATTCATTGGGGCGATGAGACGGGAATTCAGACAGGGGCAAACCGTGTCCGTGGTTTTGCCCCGAAAGGAGAAACGCCCGTGATCAATTTGGTTGCCAAGAAGAGCCGCTTCAGTATGATCTCTGCCATTACCAACCAGGGCAAGGTGCGGTTCATGATGTACGAGGATGCCATGAATTCCGAGCTGTTGATCAAATTTATGACCCGCTTGATCAAAGATGCCGGTCGTAAGGTCTTCCTGATTCTGGATAATCTTCGCGTTCATCATGGCAAAAAAGTCAAAAAATGGTTGAGGGAACATAAGGAGCAGATAGAGCTTTTCTACCTCCCCTCCTATTCGCCGGAACTAAACCCGGATGAGTACCTGAACGGCAATCTGAAGACCAAAGTCCACTCAGGTACGCCGATTCGCAATCTAAAAGACCTGGAAGTGAAAGCTCGCTCATTTATGAGAACTCTCGTTAAACGGCCAAAGCATGTATGTAGTTACTTCAAACACCCAAAGGTTAGTTATGCCGCATAAATTGATATGTTAAATTGCCGGAGTAATATAATCCCCTGACCGGATATCAGGGCTCGTCAGCTTCATGGGCTCAGCGGCGGAGCCCCCTGTTATCATACTCGAAAAAAGAATCACCCAAACCCAGGCCTTAATCTGTGCTTAATCTGTGCGACAATCATTGCATCCTCCTTAAGCTCTCCTTAATTTGGCCACAAAGAATCCTGTGTGATATTCATCTGGCTTGACCACCAAACATTTCATGATATCAGGGCGATACGCATCTTTACCCCATGCGGACAAACAAGGGAGCCTTGGCACCCCCGCAAGGTCCGCGTCCTCAAGTAAAAAACCATTCTTGTCCTTGCCCAGAAACCAGTCGATCACCTCTTCATTCTCTTCAGGCGCAAAAGTGCACGTGGCATAAACAAGAACACCGATAATGGAGCATCTGCCGCGTTATGAATTTGACAAATATATCAAAAAATACAATGGCAATCACCGAGTTAGAAATTTCCCCTGTTATGATCAGTTTCTCTGCCTTGCCTTTGCCCAACTTACCTATAGGGAAAGTTTGAGGGATATTGAAACATGCCTGAACTCTCATCACGAGAAGCTTTATCACATAGGATTTCGTGGACAGATATCGAAATCAACTTTGGCCGATGCCGACGAGAAGCGAGATTGCCGTATTTATCAGGATTTTGCCTATCATCTTATCTCCATTGCGAGAAGACTATATCAGAACGAGGAACTGGCGATAGAGCTGGA
>Ga0209514_10001150_pt1 | contig 48403 bp, 41 predicted proteins | sample Subgrocontami58m_FD_187452 | JGI IMG/M metagenome (GOLD analysis project Ga0209514, IMG submission 187452) | Subsurface groundwater microbial communities from S. Glens Falls, New York, USA - GMW37 contaminated, 5.8 m (SPAdes) (version 3) | ecosystem: Environmental > Aquatic > Deep subsurface >... | reverse complement strand
AGTTGCATTTCAGCTTCTGCCGGCTTGATATTCGATGCGGCCCACAAGCCCCAGACAAACCCCCCGAGCAGCAGAACCGGGTTGCTCAATCCCGCCAATACGGTCAGCGACCGGCCCAACAAGGTGCTGCTTACTACCGCGTTGGTGCGCTGCAGGTCCAGGCGCTGCGAAGGGTCCATCGGAATGGAATCAAGGACGTTGCCGACCAGTCCTTTGTAGACGGCTTGGTCAAATCCCTGGGGGAAAGTCCCTGCAACTGCCCGAGGACCCGCATCGTCCTGCGCCGAAGCGGAGGTCGTCAGCGCGAGAAACAGCAACAGGGGAAACAAGGTCAAGCGCAAAGGCGGCATGGACAGTCCTTATCTGGACCGGACGACCAGGATCGGCCGTTGGTGCTCGGTCGGAACGGGAACGGCGTGAGCAAAGTAGTCGCTATGCATTCACGCCCATCTGCATTGTGCTCAGATTGGACGGCGCCCGCTGATGACTCTGAGCAGGACTACCACGATGGCGATCACCAGGAGAACATGGATCAGACCGCCCATCGTGTAGGAACTCACCAACCCCAGGAGCCACAAGATGAGCAGAACGACGGCGACGGTATAGAGCATGGTGACATCCTTTCGTGGTTGAATTCGAATTCCCCGATCGGGAAGGGCCCGAGCCGATGCCTGGACGGTTGTGGGCCAGCGATCGGGGTGCTGCCTTGCACAAGCAGAATTCTCCCCTTCGAATTGCACCGGCTCTGTGCGCCGGCGTACATACATCGCACGTTTCTTGCGCTAGCCTCCTCATCTATAAAGCACTGGTCCCGTGCCACAGCGCGGCCATTTCTCCCGCGACGCGTGGCGGGATAGCGGTCGAGGGCAATTGATGATGGTTTTCAAAATCGGATCTGAATCTTTGCGCCTGCGCGTGCCGCCCGCCGTGTTTCCCAATGAGGATTCTCATTGGAACGGAACAAACCCGGAGATACCCATGGATATCGCGAACCGAGCACATGTAGCGAACAGCCTGCTCGCCGCCCTGCCGCGCAAAGAGTGTCGGCACTTGATCGACGACATGGAACTGGTTGCGCTGACTTACGGCGAGGTGCTGTATGAGCCCGGCCAGCAGATACTGCATGTATACTTTCCCAACGACTCCGTCGTTTCCCTGCTGACGCTGGTGGACCAGCACCAGGCCCTGGAAGTCGGCCTGGTCGGCCGCGAGGGCATGGTCGGGATTCCGCTTGCGCTGGAGATCGGCATTTCCCCGGTTCGCGCCCTGGTGCAGGGAACCGGAACGGCCATGCGCATGAAAGCAGCGCCCTTTCTCAAGGAACTCCGGCAAAGCCAGGCACTGCGGCGAGAACTGCACCGCTACACCTATGCTTTGATGGCCCAGATCACCCAAACGGCCGCATGCAACCGCTTTCACGTCGTCGAAGCGCGCCTGGCCCGCTGGCTGCTGATGACCCACGATCGCATGCAATCAAGCCCATTCCGGCTCACCCAGGAATTCCTTTCGGACATGCTGGGCGTGCGGCGGGTCGGAGTCACCAAGGCCGCGCGCACGCTGCAGCAAAACCAGCTGATCAGCTACAGCCGCGGCAATATCACGATTCTCGATCGCAAAGGCCTGGAGGCCGCTTCTTGCTCGTGTTACAAAGTCGTCAAGGACATGCGCGATGCTGCGTGAGCCCGGCGGTCGCTCCGCCCGCAGGGCGAGGCGCGACCACCCCCGGCGATAACTTAAACTTCTCGGTGAATACAAAATGCAGAACTTCGATGATTCGCGCAAATATCGCCTTTCGCGCTGCCGGTTCTGTGCGTCAGCGCACGGAGAAAACCTGGGTAAAGTGCAAACATGGGGTCCCTACCCAAAAAGGACCTGACCATGAACCGCACCCACGCCATACGAAATTTGTCGCTGTCACTATTACTGGCCGCCAGTGCCTTTGCAGCGCCGGCATACGCGGAGATCAGTTTCAACATCAATATCGGGCCGCCCGCGCCGCAGTATGAAGTCGTGCCGATCATTGCGCCAGGCTATGTCTGGGCGCCGGGATACTGGGGCTGGACCGGCGAGCGCCATGTTTGGGTTCGCGGACGCACCATCATTCAACGCCAGGGCTATGCCTGGGCGCCGGACCGCTGGGAGCAGCGCCATAACGGCTACTATCGCAGCGCGGGCCACTGGGAACGCGACAACAGCTACAAGCCGGTCAAGGTAAAGAAGGAAAAGAAAGCCAAGCATCGCGATAACGACTATCGCGGCAATGGCAACCATGGCCATGACGATAACGGCAAGCACGGCAAGGGCGGCAAGCACGGCGATTGACCTTACGCCGGAACGGCAATCGATGCCCGTCCGCAATCCGGACGGGCGTTGTCTTTGCGACGCGGAGATTGCGTCCGATCCAGGGCATGCCAGACGCCCGCCCCTCGCGGAATCAGGTCTTGGGTGGCTTGGAACGGGAATCGCCCTACCGATTCTTCTGTTCCAGCGCCTTGATCAGGCCGTCCACCCCGTCGTCGCGAATTCTTTGAGAAAAGGAGTCGCGGTACGTCGTGACCAGGCTGACCCCGGCGACCTTGATGTCGTAGATTTTCCATCCCGCCGGCGTCTTCTCCATGTCGTAGTCCATGGCGATCGGCGCCGTTCCGGACTGTTTCACCACGGACTTGACCGTGACCTCGGTATCGCCCGGCACCGGGCGCACGCCCCTGAATTCGATCACCTGGTCGCGATAGCTCGATAACACCGTGGAATAGGTGTGCACCAGCAGCGTCCTGAAGGCCGCGGTGAGGGCCGTCTGCTGATCAGGCGAGGCCAGGCGCCAGTTGCGCGCAACCGCAATCCGGGTCATGTGCGAAAAATCGAACAGCGGCAGAACCTTGGTCTCGACCAGGCTGGCGCTTTGCTTCAGGTTCCCGCCATGCAGATCGCGCTCCTGTTTCATTGCCGTGATCACTTCCAGCGTTACCGATTGCAGCAACGCGTTTGGCTCGGCCTCCTGCGCGGGCGAGACCGGCGCCGCAAGCGCCAGTGCCAGCAACAGTACGGATTTCATCTTTGTCTTGTGCATATCGCTTCCTCGTTGGAATATCAACCTCTACTGCCTGCCGCTCCGAAACACATTCTGGAAGATCGCGTAAAAGACACGGGATTTTTCCCAGAACGAGTTCTTGATGGAATTGAATCTGGAGCTGCCTCCGCGGTTCCCTTCCGTAAGGGACTCGATCAGGCCCTCGACACCGGCATCGCGGACTTTTTCCGCGAAAACCTCGCGGTAAGTGGCAACCAGGCGCACACCAGCGACCTTGACGTCGTAAATCTTCCAGCCCTCCGGGGTTTTCTCCATGTCGTAGTCCAGGGTCATGGGCTCTTTCCCCGGTTGTCTGACCACCGACCTGACCGTAACCTCGGTAGCCGGCGACGCCGCGCGCAGGTTCCTGAAATCGATAATTTCACCGCGGTAATGCGCCAGCGCGGTGGAATAAGTCCGCACCAGCAGCGTCTTGAACTCCTCGGTAAGCACCCGCTGCTGTTCGGGCGTAGCCAGGCGCCAGTTGCGCGCCATGGCGAGCCGGGTCATGTGGACGAAATCGAACAGCGGAACGATATTGGTCTCGACCAGTGCCACGACTTTCGCCGAATTGGCTGCCTGGAAGTCTTGGTCTTGCTTGATTTTGTCGGTTACCTTGACCGTGACCGCTCGCAGCAGCGCATCCGGCGCAACACCTTGCGCAAGCGAAGCCGGTGCAGCAAGCGTCACCGCCAGCATCAGCACGCATTTCGCGATCAACCCTTGCATTTGGCTTACTTGGATAGCGAACAAGCGGGAACAAGGCGCGTCAACTGCGCCTCGCCGCAAGCAGCTTACTTTGGCTTGCTGACCTCGTGACCGATGACGCCGCCGACCACCGCCCCGGCCGCCGTCCCCAGAATGCCGCCGCCGATGACATTGCCCGCAACGCCGCCTACGCCGGCGCCAATCGCGGTGCCTTTTTCCTGCTGTGTCATACCGGCACAACCACCCAGGCCGATCAATACCGCTGCCGCCACTGCGCTGACTGAAGATTTGCGTATCGTTTTCATTTTGCCGCCTCAAATTTAAACATCCGGTTAAGAGCGAATCCACATCCGCTCGAATGTGACTTGCGCATGAGGGAATCTCCCGCCATCGCGCCCGTCTTCACGCTGCCTTACTTGACCTTGCTTATTTCCTTCATGCGCTTCTGCCATTCGGTGAGCTGCTTCTCCGTTTCATCTTTGGAGATGCCATAGGTTTCCTGGATCTTGCCGACGAGCTTATCGCGCTTGCCCGCAATTACGTCGAGCTGGTCATCGGTGAGCTTGCCCCACTGCTGTTTGACGTTGCCCTTCAATTGCTTCCAATTGCCTTCGACGCGATCCCAGTTCATTTCTGTGTCCTTCAAGTTGATGGAAATTCGGAGTGGTGTAAGCACCGTCTGCCGGTTATCTCGGATGTACAAGCTTATGGCGTGTGCATTGCCTCGTCTGTCTGCCAGCGCACAGAGCTAACGTCCAAGAAGTTCGCCGACCGGCTTGAGCGCTTCGATGCGGTCGCAGACCACTTTGACGATGGCGACCAGCGGCGCGCCGAGCAACAGCCCCCAGACGCCCCAAAGCCAGCCGAAGAAGAGCAAGGCGATAAACAGCACCGCCGCGTTTACACGCGCGGCCCGGCTTTGCAGCCAGGTCATGAACACGTGTCCAATCGCGCCCGCGACGAGCAGCACCACGCCGGCTATGGCCAGGGCATGAAGCGCCGATCCAAACTGGAGAAAGGCAGCGATGCCGCTGCCGAGCACAATCAGCGCCGAGCCCAGGTAGGGGACGAAATGCAACACGCCGGAGGCCACGCCCCAGACGCCTGCATGTTCCATGCCGAGTGCCTCGAATGCGAGCCAGGTGCCGATAGCGACAAGCGTGTTGGACATAAGCATGGTGAGCAGGTAGCGCTGAACCTGGACGTCGATCTCTTCAAGGATCCGCACAGCGTCTTTTTTTCGCGACAGCGAAGGGCCGACCAACTGCACCAGCTTGCGCCGGAAATGCACCCCAGAAGCCAGCAGGAAATAGGCGAGCAACAGCACGATCGGCGCCTGCGCGGCAACGGTGATCAACAGGCGCGACTGCGCGATGGCGTAGTCGCGTAACCAAACGGAAGGCTCTGGCGCCCGAACCGCAGCAGCCCGCGTCCCCGGCTTCAGGGCGGCGTCCGCCGCCGCCCCCTGGATCTCGTTGGCGGCCTCCTGCATGTTCTGCAGCGGCGTCCTGCCGCTCGCGCGCGCGTCGGTCACGTTCCGGCGCAATTTTCGCGCGGCCTCCGGCAGCCTTTCGATCATCGCGGCGGCATCGTCTCTCAAGGAATAGCCGACCCATGACAAACCGCCGACCAGCGCAACCAGCGCCAGCGCGGCGCCGGCGGGACGCGGTATATAGTGCGCCTGCAGCCAGTCCACCACCGGGCGCAGCGCGTAGCTCGCCAGAATGCCGATCAGCAGCGGCACGAAGAACGCGCGCGCCAGGTAGAGCGCGGCGACCAGCGCAATGGCCGCCAGCACGGTCAGCGCCAGGCTCATGCTGGTGTTGCGCCGGCGATCCACGAGCGCAACGGACTCTGCGACGGAGACAGCCGTATCGAGCCCGATCTCCTTGGCGGTCACGCTGGCTGCCGAGCTCATTGATTCACGCCAGCTATGATTGTTACCCGCTCCCCCTGTCTCCATCGCGCCGGACGGGCGTCAGCGATCACGCGCATCGATCCATCCTGCAGGCGAATGGTGATTTCGTAGTTTCGCGCCGGCTCGCCCTCGATCTCGCCCCGGCTGCTGCCCGCAATCCGGCCCGGCGCGTTGACTCCGGTCTGTTCTTCGGCGGCTTCGATTTTCCGTGTCGACTCGATCACCCCGCATTCGGCACACCGGTAGGCGCGGGAGGGAGGGGCTGCGGCAGCCGGTAGCGCGGCCGCTTCAGAGCGCTCAGCGGGTGTGCGGACACCGTCAAACCCGCGCGCCAATATCGCGATGGAAGCAATGGCAATGCCGCTGACCAGAACCGCAGCGATACCTCCGGCCAACATCGACAGATGCAGGGGCTTGTTTGCTTGGGTATTCAATTCGGCTTTCCTCAGGGTGTCAAAACCGGGCTCAGTAAGGATCAGATCGGGGGCCTCGATCACTGAGTTGATTCTGCCCCTCGCCTGCGGTCTTTTCCGTGCGCTGGCGCGCATAACGCCAAAGTGCCGGGCATGGCGGGCGTGGGTTCCGGTGTGAGTCAGTCCCATATACAGCGATCGATCGCGCAAACCGGTATCTGGCGAATATCCTTGGCCAGATTCCTCGCCGCCGTCCCCGGCGCCTAAGCGCGACGGCGGCGTATGTTACCTACCGCACATACCGCTATGGAATAAGAGAGGACACTTGCAAAATCGAGGGCCATTTCGGACACCCTGAAGCGGCCTCTAAGATCATTTCACTACCCGTCCAAGGCAATTCCCGAGTATCCAATGCAATGACGGACTTGCAGTCAATCAATATCTGAAAAAGGTATTCCAATGATCGTTCACGCAGCAACAGTTATGCCCAAAATCGGGTCTGATGATGGGGCGGGCGAAAGGCAGGGTCCCACCGGCGGCATGATCGAATCCGGGCGCCAGCAAGCGCTGCTCAAGACCAGCGCGTTGCAAGACGCCATTTTCAACAGCGCCAATTTCTCCAGCATCGCCACCGACGCCAAGGGCGTGATTCAGATTTTCAACGTCGGCGCCGAGCGCATGCTCGGCTACGCCGCCGCCGACGTGATGAACAAAATCACCCCGGCCGAGATTTCTGATTCGCAGGAAATAATCGAGCGCGCAAGAACGTTAAGCACCGAACTGGGCACCCCGATCACGCCGGGCTTCGAGGCCCTGGTGTTCAAGGCCTCGCGCGGCATCGAGGACATCTACGAGCTGACCTATATCCGCAAGGACGGCAGCCGCTTTCCCGCGGTGGTGTCGGTCACGGCGCTGCGCGACGCGCAGGACGCCATCATCGGCTATCTGCTGATCGGCACCGACAACACCGCGCGCAAGCAGATCGAAGCAGAGCAGAAGAAACTCGATCAGCGGTTGCGCGACCAGCAGTTCTACACGCGCTCGCTCATCGAATCCAATATCGACGCGATCATGACCACCGATCCGTCCGGCATCATTTCCGACGTCAACAAGCAGATGGAGGCGCTCACCGGCTGCACCCGCGACGAGCTGATCGGCGCGCCGTTCAAAAATTACTTCACCGATCCGGTGCGGGCCGAGGCGGGCATCAAGCTGGTGCTGAGCGAAAAGAAAGTCACCAACTACGAGCTCACCGCGCGCGCCAGGGACGGCAAGGAAACCGTGGTCTCCTACAATGCGACCACCTTCTATGACCGGGACCGGAAGCTGCAGGGCGTGTTCGCCGCCGCGCGCGACGTTACCGAGCGCAAACGCCTGGATCAGGTGCTGCAGGAAAAGAACGCCGAGCTGGAGAGCGCCAAGTCTGTGGCGGAACAAGCCAACCTCGCCAAATCGGATTTTCTCTCCAGCATGAGCCATGAGCTGCGCAGCCCGCTCAATGCCATCCTCGGCTTCGCCCAGTTGATGGAGTCCGATTCTCCGCCGCCAACGCCCGCCCAGAAGGAAAGCATCGCCCAGATTCTTCAGGCGGGATGGCATCTGCTGAAGCTGATCAACGAAATCCTCGATCTCGCGAAGGTCGAGTCCGGGCAGGTACCGCTGTCGCAGGAGCCGGTATCGCTGGCCGAAGTCCTGCTCGAATGCCAGGGCATGATCGAACCGCAGGCGCAACAGCGTGACATCCACATGACTTTTCCCCAGTTTGAGATGCCGCATTTTGTTCATGCCGATCGGACCCGGTTGAAGCAGGTTCTCCTCAACCTGCTTTCCAATGCGATCAAATACAACAAAAAGGAAGGCGCGGTCGAAGTGACATGCACCGCGAGCACGTCGGGACGCAATCGCGTGAGCATCAGGGACAGCGGCGCGGGACTCTATCCGGAACAACTGACGCAGTTGTTTCAGCCGTTTAACCGTCTCGGACAGGAGGCGGGCGGCGAGGAAGGCACCGGCATCGGCCTAGTGGTGGCCAAGCGACTGGTCGAACTGATGGGGGGCGCCATCGGCGTGGAAAGCACCCTCGGGACGGGAAGTGTGTTCTGGTTCGAACTCGCCTCGGTTGCCGAGCCCCGCCGTTCCTTGGAACCAGGCGAAGCGGCAGAATTGGCCCAAGCGCATTTGCCTCGCGCAGCGCAGCTACACACCGTGCTCTATGTCGAAGACAACCCGGCGAACCTGAAGCTGGTCGAGCAAATCATGGCGCGCCACCCAGACATTTGCCTGCTGACCGCCGTGAACGGCACTCTCGGCATCCAGCTTGCGCGCAATAGCCAGCCGGAAGTGATCCTGATGGACATCAATCTGCCCGGCATCAGCGGCTTCGAAGCCCTGCAAATCCTGCGCTCGGACCCGGCCACGGCGCACATCCCGGTCATTGCCATCAGCGCCAATGCTATGCCGCTGGACATCGAGAGGGGCCTGAAGGCAGGATTCTTCCGCTATATAACCAAGCCGATCAAGGTCCATGAGTTCATGGAGGCGCTGGATGTGGCGCTGGAATTTGCGGGACAAAAAGCCGGTCAGAGTAAATGAATAAGGACGAAGCGCATGTGCCTCGCGCAGCGCGGCTACGCACCCTGCTCTATGTAGAGGACAACCCGGCGAACCTGAAAATGGTCGAGCAAATCATCGCGCGCCACCCCGACATGCGCCTGCTGACCGCTGTGAATGGGAATAGCGGCATCGAGATTGCGCGCGCATCCCGGCCGGAAGTGATCGTGATGGACGTCAATCTGCCCGACATCAGCGGCTTCAAAGCCCTGGCAATCCTGCGCTCGGATCCGGCCACGGCGCACATCCCCGTCATTGCCCTCAGTGCCAATGCCATGCCGCTTAACATCGAGAGTGGCCTGGAGGCAGGATTTTTCCGCTACCTCACCAAGCCGATCAAAGTCAACGAGTTCATGCAGGCGCTGGATATGGCGCTGGAATTTGCAGAAAAACAATCCGCCAAGAGAAAATAAGACGCTGCGATTCTCATGATAAGTTCATCTGACATTCTTCACGGCGAAATCCAGATAGTCGACGATCTGGAAGCCAATGTCCTTCTGCTCGAACGGATGCGGCGCGGTGTCAGCTACCGGAACCGCCTTGCGGGAGTGCGGTCGCGTTACGACCGGAATATGATCACAGGCATCTTGCCGGGGACGTGCGATGCGGGCGGGATGACGAGCTTTCTGGATTCGCGTAGCATTCGCATTTTTGGTTGGGTCGGAGGAAGCGCGCTTGCGCGCTGGCCTCCGTCCGCCGCCCGAAATGGCACCCGTCATCCGGACACCAAAGGAACTTCAACCCTCCTGAACAACGCGCTGCTCGGCGCACACTACGCGCGCTTAAGAATGCGGAGTTGCGCAGATGGCCAATAGGCTCGGCGAGTTGCTAAAGGACCGGGGACTTGTCGATGAAGCGGCCCTCAAGGAGGCGCTGCGGGCCGCCAGACAGACCGGAAAAAAACTGGGCGAGGTGCTGGTGAAGAGCGGTGCGGTGTCCGCGCAGGACGTTATGGAAGCGTTGCGCGGGGGACAGCTCGGGCTCGAAACCATCAAGCTCGGCCAGTATCCCCTCGACCACGAGGTTTCCATGCTGGTGCCGCGCCAGGCGTGCGAGAAATTCGTCTGCGTGCCGCTAGCGTTCGGGCCGAACAGGTCCTTGCATGTCGCCGTAAGCGATCCGCTCGATCAGGAGATGCTGCAGTACCTCAAATTCAGCACAGGCAAAAACATCCTGACTAGCGTCGCGAGCGAAGCCGAGATCTGGGAGACCATAGACCGGCTGTACGATTTCGGCAAGTCGCTGGAAGAAATCATGGCAAACGTCGAGGTCAGCGGGGAAGTGGAGCTGATATCCCCCGACTTGGACAGCAGGGTGACCGATTCGAACTCGGATACGGTGAGGCAGATCGTCAAGACCGTCCTCGGCGACGCGGTGACCAAGGGCGCAAGCGACATCCACATGGAGCCCCATCCAACTTTCCTGCGCATCCGCATCCGGGTGGACGGCCAACTGCACAACCTGATCAACGTACCGAAATGGCTGCAGCCGCAGGTCACGGCGTGCACCAAAGTGCAGGCAAACATGGACATCGCACAAAAGCGCGTGCCTCAGGACGGCAAGCTGTCCGCGCAAATCGCCGGCCGCCAAGTCGATTTCCGTGTCTCCACCTTGCCCACGCCCCATGGCGAGAAAGTAGTGATCCGCGTCATGGACAAAGCGCACAAGCGCAACAGCCTCGACGGGCTCGGTTTGCCGGCACCGCTCTTGAGTCGCGTGAAGACCCTGTTGCTGCATCCCAAGGGCATGATCCTCGTGACCGGGCCGACTGGAAGCGGCAAGACCTCTCTGCTCTATGCCATGCTGGGCGAACTGCACAGTGCCGGGACCAATATCATCACCGTCGAGGACCCGATCGAATACGAGTTCGAGGGCATCACCCAGACTCAGATCAACGAAAAGGCCGGGCTCACTTTCCCCAGCATCCTGCGCTCGATCCTGCGCCAGGATCCGAACGTGGTCATGGTGGGCGAGATTCGCGACCGGCAGACGGCGGAGATTGCGTTCCGCGCGGCGCAAACCGGCCATCTTGTTCTTTCGACCCTGCACACCAACGGCGCGGCGGCAGCCGTGATGCGGCTCGTGGACCTCGGCATCGAGCGCTACATGATTTCCTCAACGGTGCTCGGCATTTTCGCGCAGCGCCTGGTGCGCCGCAATTGCTCCGAGTGCGTGGCGGAGGACCAGACGAGCGACGCTCAGCACATGCAGTATTTTCGACGGCTCGCCCCCGGGAGCGGGACTTTCCTGCGCGGCCGCGGCTGCAATGCCTGCACCAACACGGGCTACAGGGGACGGATCGGCGTGTACGAGCTGCTGCGCTTCACCCCCCCGATCGTGGATGCGGTGAACGCGGGAGTACCCGAGGGCCAGCTCGTCAAAGTCGCGGTGGCCGACGGCATGTCCACGCTCGCGGACGAATGCGTGCGCCTCCTTGCCGAAGGCGCGACCTCCGTTTCCGAGGGCTCGGCGATCGTGGGTGTGCTCGAATCGGGCGACGTCGTCAAGGCTTGCGCGTGCCCGGCCTGCGGGCGGGACATCTCCCCCGATTTCCTCGCGTGCCCTTACTGCCGGCACGCGCTGGGTCGCAGTTGTCCCAAGTGCAATAGCCCAATCGAGCAGGGGTGGCGCGCCTGCCCGCGCTGCACGACCGTGCTCGATCTCAATGGCCCGCTCGCCGCGCCGGCGGTGGGCGCGAACGACTCCGTGACACCGCGCAGTCCGCCGGACAGCGGGACCCGGAGTTCCTTCGCCGCTCCTCGGCCGGGCGCGCCTGCGGATCCGGCCGACAAGCCGCGCGTCCTGATAGTCGATGACCACGCGCCGCTCCGCAAGTTGGTGAACATCGCACTGAAGCAGATTGGCTGCGAGGTGCTCGAAGCCGCCGACGGCGGGGATGCGCTCGACAAAGTGGAGAGCTACCGTCCCGACCTCATCATCTCCGACATCAACATGCCGGTGATGGACGGCTACCAGTTGTGCAAACAGGTGCGAAAGAACATGGGCACGGCGTTCATCCCCTTCATCATGCTCACCTCGCGTGACCACGCGGAAGACAAGCTGAAGGGATTCATGCACGGAACCGACGATTACCTCACCAAACCCTTCGATTACCGGGAACTGCAGGCGAGGGTGAGGCGCTTGCTCGCGCGCACGGCAATGGCTCCGGTACCCAATGCGTAGTCGCCCGCGACTCACGAGGCGTGATCCAAACGACGATGAGCGGGAACACGAAATGGCTTCCCTGATTGTCACCGACGAACTGAAGTGCGGCATCCCGCAGATCGACCGCCAGCGCAGGTGTCGGCATCTATCCCGTCCATGGCGAGGACGCGGACACGCTGATGAAGAGCGCGGACCTGACCTTATACGAGGCCAAGCGCGCGGGCAAGAACGCCTAAAGAATCTCGGAGCGCACAGACCGCTCAGTGGGTGTGCGCAGCCAGCATGACCGTTCCGGATTCGGCACGCCGTCGTCTGATTCGTCAAAGAAAATAACGCGCGGGGGTCCTCATGATAAGTTCATCCGACATTCTTCACGGCAAAGTCCTGATCGTCGACGATCTGGAAGCCAATGTTTAGTTGCTCACGCGAATGCTGGTCTCCTCCGGCTATGCTTCCGTCGCATCGACGACGAATCCGTTCGAGGTCTGCGAGCTTCACCGCAAGCACCGTTACGACCTGATCCTGCTCGATCTGCAGATGCCCGGCCTGGACGGATTCCAGGTGATGGAAGGCCTGAAGGAAATCGAAACGGGCTGCTATCTTCCGGTCCTCGTGATTACCGCCCAGCCGGGTCACAAGCTGCGCGCGCTGAAAGCCGGGGCGAGGGATTTCGTCAGCAAACCGTTCGATCTCGCGGAGGTATTGCTCCGGGTTCACAACATGCTCGAAGTCCGCCTGCTGCATCAGGAAACGACGAAACTCTACGATCGCGTCGTGGCGGAGCAGAAGGTGTCGGAGCGGCTGCTGCTCAACGTGCTGCCCCGGGCCGTTGCCGAGCGACTAAAGAAACAGGGCCGCGTCATTGCCGACGGCTTGCTGGAAGTTATCGGCGACAGCTTTCTGCCACTCATTGCCGACAATTTCGAGGATGTGACGGTGCTGTTCGCGGACATCGTCGGGTTCACTAAATTTTCCGCGGGTGTGAACCCGGAGAAGGTGGTGGTTTTGCTCGATGAAATCTTCACCGACTTCGACGGCATTGCCGATAATCGCGGCCTCGAGAAAATCAAGACCATCGGCGATGCCTACATGGCCGTGGCCGGAATACCTGTGCCTGCGGCGGATCATGTGGCGCGGGCGGCGCACATGGCATTGGACATGATGGACGCGCTGGACGCCTTCAATAAGCGCAACGGCTACATGCTGCAGATGCGCATTGGCATCGACAGCGGCGCGGTGGTCGCCGGCGTCATCGGCAGGCGCAAGTTCATTTACGACCTGTGGGGTGACACTGTGAACACCGCCAGCCGGATGGAATCCAACGGCGTGGCCGGGCGCATCCAGGTAGCGGAATCTACCCGGCAGCGCTTGAGTGCGCCGTTCATGTTTGAAGAGCGCGGCGCCATCGATGTCAAGGGTAAGGGCGAGATGCACACCTGGTTCCTGAATGGCAGGAGTGGTTAGTCTGGATTTCCACGCCTCACTAAGGTGGGGAACAGTTTTCGCTTTTGCGCGGCGCAGGGACAGGGAGCTAATGTTACTTACCGCACATACCGCCGCGGTAAACAAGCGGATACTGCCGGCATCAGGGGAAGCATGGCCGTTTCCCCGACCGGGCCGGTTTTGCTGCGCTGTTCCCGCGATTTTCGCCGCGGTCGTTCAGGGGGTCCAGAGCGGCAGCATCAGCCTGACGATCGCGGTGACGAGCGAGTAAGAGATCCCTTTCTGCTCTTTGCTTGCCTCTCGAACCAGTTCTCCAGTTTGATCCCGGCAAAGCAATCGAAGTCTCTTGTATTTCTGGTGACAAGCATGAGTTTGTTAACAATAGCGATGGCAGCTATCTGTCCATCAGCATGAGACGTGGTCACACCCTTCGCCGCGAGGCGCGCTCGCTCTTGTGCATGCCATGCCGCGGCGCGTTCATCGTAGGGAAGAATGGGGATGCTGATTTGAACCACTTCCGCCAGATAACTTGCCAGGCGACTACGCTTGTTCGACAAGGGCAAACGCTCGCAACCGTAGTTCAATTCATGCCAGACAACCGATGCCGTGACCAACGCAGTTCGATGGCGATTCAATTTACGCATCACGGATGAATCGGGATCGAGCTTCATTGGCTCGGAAAGTATATTGGTATCGAGCAGGTATTTCATTTTCCCCACGCGAAATCACGTCCCGAATCATTATTCCGCAACTCCGCCAAATCCGTGTCAGTGAACGCGTCTTCCGCTAAATCGTGGGTAGCACGAAATTCCTGCAATGCCTCCCAATAATCTTTCTTGCCTCGACCCATCCTGGAAAAATCCGCTTCCGAAACGAGCACCGCGACCGGCCTGCCACGGCGCGTCAATGTGATCGGCCCATGTTTTTCGGCGGCATGTACCACGCCAGAAAGACTATTGCGAGCTTCAGCGATTGAATATTGGTTTTCCATGGAACGACCCTCCAGATGGCTATCAACATGGCTACAATAGCACTAATTCGGGCAAGACCACGACGCTGCATTCGCTGCTCAGCCACATCAATCCCCCCCAGCGCAAGATCTGGACGGTCGAGGATCCGATCGAGAAAATCCTGCAGGGGCACCTGGACTTCAAGCAGGTGCAGGCGGGCTGCCTTTAGCGTACCCGGGCGCCGGGTTACCACGCGGTGCGCACGGGGTAGCGCGAGATGAGCGGGTCCGGAGTGAGCAGCGTGAGACCATGGGCGAGCGCCTGGCACACCAGCATCCGGTCGAAGGGGTCGCGGTGATGGCCGGGAAGCTTCCCGATTTGCAAGACCGTTTCCTCGTCGAGTGCAAGGCTTTCGATACCGTGCCGGGCGCGCAATTGCGGCACGTAGCGATCCGGCGTCTGCGGCAGCGGCAGCCGTCCGAGCGCATGCTTGACCGCGATCTCCCATGCGGACACCACGCTGAGGTACACGTCGTTGGCCGGATCCGCGAACACATCCCGCGCCGTTTGAGACAACTCGCCCGAATCCTGCGCGATCCAGAGGAAGGTGCAGGTATCGAGCAGCAGGTTCACGAGGATGCGGATTCGCCGGCGAACGCCGCGACCAGATCCGCCGGCAGCGGGTCGAAGAAACGCGCCGGAATGGTAAATTCGCCCGCCGCCAGGCCGATCGGGCGTTTGCGCGTGCGCGGCTGGCGCAGCGGCCGGATCTCGGCGATCGGGGTATTGCGCTTGCACAGCACAATGGTCTCACCGCGGCGCAGCCGTGCGAGATACGCCGAGAGATGGGTCTTGGCCTGGTTGATGTTTAGCTTAATCATGGTTCGATAGTAGACCATGTTACAAACCACGTCAAACGCGGGATTGGGCAGCGATAACGCGCTGACCGAAATCGGGCGCGGGCACCGGCCGGCGTCGCCGGTTTCGATGAAATCAGCGGCGCAGGTTTGATCCCCGGCGCTACGAACGCTGCAACCCAATTGGCCCGGCTTTTTCCGCGAACATGGCGACTCGATTCCGCCCGCCGCCCTTGGCCTGGTAAAGGCCGTTGTAGCGAGAATCCGGCGCCAGGTGCGCGAATCCGACGCGGTGGCCAGCGTCGGCGGCGATGAATTCACCGTGATCCTGCCCGACATCGCCAGGCGCGAGGAGGCGGAAACCGTGGCCAGGAAAATCATCGCCGCGCTCGCCGCGCCGTTTCAACTCGGCAGTCAGAGGCAGCGCGTCGGCATCGGCGCCAGTATCGGCATCGCGCTCTATCCGGCAGACGCCCGCGACGCGGACGCGCTGGTCAAGGCGGCCGATGCCGCCATGTACGGCGCCAAGCAAGTGGGGAGCAGCTATCGGTTTTTCGCGGCGTAGGGACGGCGGACGCCGCTTAGGGCGGCACGCGCCGCGCGGTCCTTTCGTATCGCGTCGTCAACATGGGCTCTGACGAGCGGCGATACCGCGAATCACGGACTTGAGGCAATACTCATCGAAGCATCTCTTGTGCGCGGAGGCAAACAATCGAACGGTTGCGCAATGCTCCAAATTCACCCGCCGCGGCGCGCGGCCGCGTATAGCGGCATCACGGTAGGCAGCAGCGCCTCGACCTGTCGCACCCGGCTCGAATCGGTGGGGTGGCTGCTGAGGAACTCGGGCGGGCGCCCACCGCTGTTTGCATTGATCATTTTCTGCCATAGGCTGACCCCGGCGCGCGGATCGTAGCCGGCGCGCGCGGTGAGTTCCAGTCCAATGCGATCGGCTTCGTTTTCGTCGGTACGGCTGAACCGGGTCGCGATCAGCGCCTGGTAGCCGATGCCGGCAATATCGGCCGAGCTCTGGCCCAGGCCAAACAGCGCGGCGCCGACACCGATTGCCGTCTGTGCGGCAATCGCCTGCGACACCTGCGCGCGCGAGTGCTCGCGCAGCGCGTGCGCGATCTCATGCCCCATCACGACTGCGACCTCGTCTTCGCTCAGATTGAGCTGCCGAATCAGGCCGGAGTAGACCATGATCTTGCCCCCGGGCATGCAAAACGCATTGAGCTCGTTGCTGTTGATCACGTTGACTTCCCATCGCCAGCCGGGCGCGTCCGCGCGGAAAACCCGCGTTTGCGGTTCAAGCCGGGAAGCTATTGCACGAACCCGCTGCAGCATGCCGCCATCCGTATTGAGGGTGCCCTTGGCGGCGGCGTCCGCTTTCAGCTTGTTGTAGCTTTGCGCGGCCATCTGGTCGAGTTCCTGCGAGGACACCAGCATCAGTTGCTTGCGCTCCGCGCCGACCGACCCGCCCGAGGTGGTGGTCTGGCAACCGCCGAGCGTCAGTGCCGACAGGCAGAAAGTTGCAGCCGCTACGATTCCGATAGTACGCATGATTTCCCGCCGCATTGTTGATTGATCAAAACGCGGTTCGCGACACGCGCCGCGAGCCGCGAATCTGAAGCCATTGTTGCCGCATCGTCGCGGGCGATCTGTGCGCTCGCGCACATACAGGCCAGAACGTTTCATCTACCCTCTTTTTCATCTATGAAACCCCTGTCGGCGACACCCGCCGCAATCGCTCAGCCGACCCCGCAGGACCTCGCGTTTTCTGGGTCCTGGACAGCCCGCGGCATCGGTGCCATCGACCGCCAGCTCGAATCGGTGCGCGTTCCCGCCAAAACGCAGGTCACTGCCGACGGCGCGCACATCGAGGCGTTGGACTCGGCCGGCGCGTGGGTACTGCAAAAGCTGCTGCTGCGGCTGCGCGACGAAGGCATAACCGTGACCATCGGCGGCCTGTGCCCGGAATTCGCCAAACTGCTGGACGCCGTAGGACGAGAAGCAGCCAGTCAGCCGAATACCGTCCCTGCGCTTGCCGGCGTACCCGCGTCGACGCTTGCAGGACTGGGCTGCAGCGCCGAGGCCGCGTACGAACAGACCGTTGCGCTGCTCGGCTTCGTCGGCGAAAGCGCGGTCGCGCTGGCAGGATGCGTCGCGCATCCGGCACGCTTCAGGTGGCGTCCCGTCCTGTATAACATACGCAGCGCCGGATTCGACGCACTGCCCATCGTCGGGCTGCTGTCGTTCCTGCTCGGCATCGTCGTCGCCTATCAGGGCGCCGACCAGCTCAGGCAATATGGCGCCAACATTCTCGTTGTCGATCTCGTCGGCCTGTCCATGCTGCGCGAATTCGCGCCTTTGATCACCGCCATCATCATCGCCGGGCGCTCGGGCTCCGCCTACGCGGCGCAGATCGGTACCATGGCCGTGACTGAGGAAATCGACGCCATGCGCACGCTCGGCATCGCACCGCTGGATCTGCTGGTTCTGCCAAAAATCCTCGCACTGTTGATCGCGCTGCCGCTGCTGACCGTGTTCGCCGACGTGCTCGGCGTGTTCGGCGGCATGATCATGGCGCGCGCGCAACTGGGCGTCGGCTTCGACGAGTTTCTGGACCGCTTCACCAAGGCGGTCAGCGTGACGGCCTATCTGATCGGCATCTGCAAGGCGCCGGTGTTTGCGGCCATCATCTCCGTCGTCGGCTGTTTTCAGGGCTTTCGCACCAAAGGCGGAGCCGACAGCGTCGGCCGCCAAACCACCCGCGCCGTGGTCCAGTCGATTTTTCTCGTGATCGTCGCCGACGCCTTGTTCTCCGTCGCTTTCAGCGCGCTGGATCTCTGAGGCGCAAGCCGCAGCGCCTATGCACGCCGCCAACGCCGACGACAGCGTCATCCAGATCAGCAAGGTGTCGACACGCTTCGGCGACCATGTCGTGCATTCCGAACTCGACCTCGAAGTGCGCCGCGCGGAAGTTTTCGCCCTGATTGGCGGCTCAGGCTCCGGCAAATCGACGCTGCTGCGCGAAATGACCCTGCTGCACCGCCCGGACTCGGGCTCGATCCGCGTGCTCGGCGTCGACCTGGAGAAGCTCGCGGACGGCGAAGCCCTTGCGCTGCGCCAGCGCTGGGGTGTCATGTTCCAGCATGGCGGCTTGTTCGGCTCGCTTACGGTCAAGGAAAATGTCGGCTTGCCGCTGCGCGAGCACACCGGGCTTGAAGACGATTTGATCGATGAAATCGCGGCGTCGAAGCTCGCCATGACCGGTCTCACGCCCCAGGCCGGCGCACAGTATCCGTCGGAACTCAGCGGCGGCATGATGAAACGGGCGTCGCTGGCGCGCGCGCTGGCGCTCGACCCGGAACTGCTGTTTCTCGACGAACCGACTGCCGGCCTCGACCCGGTGAGCGCCGGCGGCGTCGACGAACTCGTGCGCAAGCTGCGCGACCTGTTCGGCTTGACCATAGTCATGATCACGCATGACCTCGACCTGTTGTGGCAGGTTGCCGATCGCGTCGCCGTGCTCGCCGGGGGCAAGGTGCAAGGCATCGGCTCGATGGCCGAGCTCTCGCGCATGGACGATCCCGCCATCCGGCAGTTCTTCGACGGCCCGCGCGCGCGCGCGGCGCAGGATCAGGACAAACGGCAAGCGCATGTGCAAACCGATACGAAAAACGAGAAGCGGCCATCGAAACCAAAGTAAACTATCCGCTGGTCGGGCTGTTCGTGCTGGTCCTCGGCGCGGCGCTGATCGCCGGCGCGCTCTGGCTCGCCGCGGGCGGCGTCGTGCAGAAGCGATACGACCTGTATCTTGCCATCGTCGATGAATCGGTGGCCGGCCTCAATCTCAATGCGCCGGTCAAGTACAGCGGCGTCGACGTCGGCAAAGTGCGGAAGATTCAGCTCGATCCGGGCAATCCGCAACGGGTAAATTTGCTCTTCGCCATCGAGAACGGCACGCCGATAAAGGAGGACACCGTAGCGGTTCTGAAAACACAGGGCCTGACGGGCATCGCCTATGTCGAGCTCAGCGGAGGCGCCCGGGATTCACCGCCGCTGCTCGCGACCGCGGGAAGCGGGTATCCGGTGATCCGCACCAAACCCTCGCTCGCCGCGCGACTGGAGAATGTACTCACCAGCGTGCTGGCAAAGCTGGACAGCACGTCGAACAACATCAATTCGCTACTCAGCGACGACAACCTGGCGGCGTTCAAGAGCGCGCTCGCCGACATCGCCGCCGTGGCGCGCACGGTCGCCGCGCGCAAGGACACGCTCGACGCCGGCATCGCCAACGCCGCCCGCACTTTCGAAAACACATCGCGCATATCGGCGCAGGCAGGGCCCGTGATCGATCGCATCGGACGCGGCGCCGACGCAGTCGAGAAAATGGGGGACGAGGTCGCCCGAACCAGCGCCAACGCCGGAAAGACCGTTAACTCGGTCGGCGCCGACGTAAAGCGCTTTACCGCGGAAACACTGCCCGAACTGGAACGCCTGCTCGGCGAGCTCAGCGTTCTGGCGACTTCGCTGCGCCGCCTGAGCGAGCAGACCGAGCGCGACCCGCGCGGGCTTCTTTTCGGCCGCAAGGCGGTCCCGGAAGGGCCGGGAGAACCGGGAACGGGAGCCCGAAAACCATGACGAAGCTGTTTGTCTCGCGCATGCACCGACTGTTTGCCGCTATTCTGTGTCTCGCGGCGCTCGGCGCGTGCAACACGATAGTCCCGGCAGCAACGCCGAATACGGTCTTCTATTCGCTCGGGGGCATGGCCGGCGCCGCGACGGCCGCGGGTCCGGCGACGCTCCCGGCAGCCGCGCCGACCTTGATGGTGAATCCTCCGCACGCGGCCGCCGGCTTCGATTCCCAGCGCATCATCTATCTGCGCGAAACGCACAAGCTCGAATACTTCGCGCACAGCGAATGGATAGACCCGCCGGCGCGCATGCTAGCGCCGCTGCTTGTCGCCGCGGTCCAGAACACCGGCGCGTTCCGCGCGGTGGTGCTTACCCCCAGCTCCGCGGCCGGCGACTTGCGGCTCGACACCGAAATCATCCGGCTGCAACACGAGTTCCAGTCCCAGCCGAGCCGGGTGCGATTCACGCTCCGCGCCTACCTCGTCGACGACAAGACGCGCCGCGTGCTCGCCTGGCGCGAGTTCGATGCTGCCATTCCCGCCGCGAGCGACGACCCCTATGGAGGCGTGGTTGCAGCCAACCGCGCGGTACAGAACGCGCTCGAAGAGCTTTCCGCTTTCTGCGCCGAGGCGGCGCGCAGCGCGCGCATGGAGAAATGAACGCAGTTGTCCCGATTTACCCTGTCACATTTTTTGGAGGTAGACACAAATGAATCCCGCAAAAATCATAGCAATCGTCCTGATCGTGGCCGGAGCCCTCGGCCTGGCGTACGGCGGCTTCAGTTATACGAAGGAAACCACCGGCATGAAACTCGGCCCGATAGAACTCAAAGTCGAGGAGAAGGAAACCATAAACGTTCCGCTGATAGTCAGCGCCGGGGCGATCGCAATCGGCGTGTTCCTGCTCGTCTCCGTCGGACGCAAATAGCCGGCGGCCGGTCCGTGTAACGCGGGAGCCCGGCTACGCAGCAACAGCTGGCGGCAACCTTGGACGACCAAATGCCGAGAGCCTGGACATGGGTCAGGCGTCCGTCCCGCGCAGCCCCTAGTTAGCCCGCTGAACGTCCTCAGCCGCGGCAGCATCCGCCTGCGCATGTGCAGCTTTTTCTCCTGAGCGGCGGGCGATCCAGAGTTGCAGCAACGTGAGCCCGATCGCCAGCACCGGCGGGCCGATAAACAGGCCGATGAAACCGAACGCGGCCACGCCGCCGAACACGCCGAGCACAATCAGAAGCAGAGGCAGCTTGCTGCTGCGGCTGATGAGATACGGCTTGACCAGATTGTCGATGGTGCTGATCGCGAGCAATCCCCACAAGACCATGAAGATCGCCCAACCCGTTTGCCCATCAAAGGCGAGCCACAGGGCGGCGCCGCCCCACACCAGCGGCGGCCCGATCGGAAGGATAGAGAGGAAGAAAGTCGCCACCGAGAGCAAAAAGGCCGCCGGAACTCCGGCGATGAGAAAGCCGGCCAGGGCCACCAGTGCCTGCGCCAAACCTGTCCCGAAAATGCCGTGTATCACCCCGGTCACGGTGTTGTCGATCGTTTCCAGAAACTCGTTGCCGCGCCCGCCGGCGATCTGGTCCAGCGCCTTGCGCGTCGCGAGCATCAACGCTTCGCCGTCGCGGTAGAAAAAGAAACCGATGAAACTCGCCAGCGCCAGTTGCAGCAAACCCTCGCCGGCGGACTTGCCTACGCCAAGCAGAAATTTGCGCATCGGCTCGAGCAGTCCTTTCCACTGCGTCGACAGGCTCTCCCCGCTTGAGGCGAGGCGCTGCCAATAGTCGGCGAGCAATTCTCCAACCAGCGGGATGTCGCGTACCCAGGGGGGCGGCTTTATCGGGCCGCCATTCAGCATCGCTTTGCCCGTATCCACCATGCCCGTCATGTTTTCCGCGAGCGTTACGGCCATTAGCACGGCGGGGACGATCACCAGCACGATCAGCAGCAGCGTCATCGCCAGCGCCGCGAGTGCGGGCCGGCCCCAAAGGGCCCTGCGCAGGCGCAGATACAGCGGCCATGTTGCGGAGCACACCACCGCGGCAAACAAGAGGGCGGGTATGAACGGATGCAGCACAAGATAGCAGCCCACCACGACGATCACGACCGCAGCCAGTTGCGCGTACTGGTTCAGGCGCAGTTCCGTCGGGCTCGTCGGCTCGTCGCGGGAGGTCGTGCCGGCGTCGCTCATATCAAAGCAGACGCCCCCACACGCGCGCCATCCATTCCTTGAACCGGAATGAAAGCGGCCGACGCTCCCAGCGTTCCAGATCGACGGCCTCGGAGGCTTCGAGGTCTTTCGCGAACATGACCTGCATTTGCTGGGCGAATTCGCGTCCCAGGATCACCGCGTTAACTTCATCGTTGTCGAGAAAGCTGCGCCAATCGAGGTTGCTCGAGCCAACGCACGACCAGACGCCGTCGATGAGCGCGGTCTTGGAATGCAACAGTGCGCCGCGCCGCTCGTAGATCTTGACGCCGCCTTTCAGCAGGGTGGAATAGTGCGAGCGCCCGGCGTGAAATACAGTTTCCGAGTCAGAATGGCTCGGCAATATCAGCTTCACCTCGACGCCGCGCCCGGCCGCGTCGATCAGGGCTTTCAGCAACTGCGGATCGGGAACGAAGTAGGCGTTGGTCAGATGCACCTGCTTCTCGGCATTGCCGATGGCGGCGATCAGCGTCAGGTAGATCAGGCTATAGGGATCGTCGGGCGTGCTGCCGATGGCGCGCACAATGTCTTTCCCCTGGGCTTTCAGCTCGGGAAAATAGGCTTTCGGGGCGAGCGGCTTGCCGCGCTGCTTTTCCCATGTAGCCATGAACAGCTTCTGAAATTCGCCGACCACAGGGCCTTGGATTTGCAGATCGGTGTCGCGCCAGGCCACGGATTGCGGTTCCGCTTGCGCGGTGCGTTTGATGACGGATCCGACCGAATTGACGTTGCTGATATTGATTCCGCCAATGAAGGCGGTCCGGCCATCGACGATCAGCAATTTGCGGTGGTCGCGATTGTTGAGCAGCCATCGCTCCCTCACCTTGAGCGGGTTGATCGGATTGAACTCGAGTACTTCGATCCCGCCCTGTGTCAGTCGCTCGAAGAAGGCTTTCGGCGTATTCAGTCCGCCGATGCTGTCGTAGATGACGTTGACCTGAACGCCGCGGCCTTGCTGCTCCAACAACAAATCCGCGAACTGCCGTCCTACTTCGTCGTCGTCGAAGATGTAGGACTCCAGGTTGATATGGTCCCGGGCGCTGCGGATTGCGGCAAACATGGCCGCGTAGGTAGCCACCCCGTCCTGCAACAGGGTAACTTTGTTTCCCAGGATCAGCGGGCTGCCGACGATTGCCTGTTCCAGCGCAATATGCTTTTCCAGAATATCTAGGTCGGGGGACTTGCGCTTGAGCTCCGCGAGGATGGCGGTGTTTCTCTTTACGGAAAGTGGGCCGCGCGCGTTTTCGAACCTTACCGCTTGCGTGGTGTGCCGCTCCAGCAGGAGTTGGGTGTCGGGCAGGGTCGCACAGCCTGCTGCAGCGAGCATGAAATACCCCGCTACCAAAGCTAGCTTAAGTACGTGAATGGCCATGATTTTCGATTGCCCGGAATTCCAGATTGAAAGTAAGCGATAGATACGGGCAGATCCGTGCGCTAACGCACAGACCTGCCGAAATGAACGCGCAATAATTTCACTGTGCCCGCCAATTGCTTTTCTCCTCCCTGAAGTTGATCGGCGGGTCCGGGCCCTCGGTTCATGCTCATGTCCGAGGGCCTTTTTTCTTGGCTTCCTGCGGCAGAGCTCTCGCATCCCGGACCAGTTGCCCGCAATCGCTGTCCTTTCCGGGACCCGCGTCGATGAGCGGAATCAACGTAAGCAGTGGATTGACTATGCCCAACGCCACCGCGCCGAGCGCTCGCGCCGCTATGCGCCCCTTGTCGACTTCGACCTCGGGCCTGGCAAAACTGCCGCGCACGTAAATCGGACTGCGCAAGGCCACGGGACTGGTATTTTTCGTCTTCTGATTGAGCGTCAGGTCGAGCTTCTCCTGCCCCAGATCGATGCTGCCGGTACCGAAGACGGTGGTGACCTCGGTATCGACGATCAGCGCATCGGCCTGCATGACGCCGTTCTTAACGCTGAAATCGGCGACCCCGCAGCGCAACTTCACCAGCTTGTCGCCGGTCACGTTCAGCACCAGTATTTCCCACAGATGTAAGCCTATTTTTTCCATCATCAATTTGCTGATTTCGCCGTTGGCGACGACCAGTCCCAGCTTGCCGTTGGCAGTAGCAAGCATGCGCCCGACCGAGTTTCCCGTTCCCGCGAGATCGAACTCGCCGTTCACCTGGCCGATGCTGGTCTTGCTCAGTTCGACGGTCGGAAACAGCTTGGCAATCAAAATCTTCCTCGCCCGCACCAGGGCGTGCGCCTGGATCGGATCCTTGCGCCCGTCCAGAGAAATCACGGAATTGAGATGGCCGCCGGCCACGCCGAAATTGAGCGGATCGAGCGTCAGCACAGAATCGCGCAAGCTCAGATGGGCGACCAGGTCGTCGAGCGGCAGCTCCTTGGCGCGGCGGATGGTCTTGGCCCTCAGTGTCACCTCCGCGTCGACGCTGTCCCAGCGGTCGGTCTTGAACAGCATATCCGGCAGCAGGCGCGCTAGCGCAGGCGTGGGCGCTTGAGAAGGCGGCGGAGCAGCCTGTTTGGCGGCTTGCACGCTGCCGGGCCGCGCGCCGATCAACGGGCCAAGATCTGCGAAATCGAGCAACTTGGAAACCAGATCCGCTTTCACTGCCGGGCGTTTGCCGCCGGTTTCGACCTCAAACGTGCCGGCTATATCGCTGCCCCCGATCCGGCCGGTGAATTTCTCGTAGCGCCACGTGCGCCCGCTGTGCACGATGTGCCCGGAAGTCACGTAAGCGCGCGTCTCCGGAAACGCGATGCCGAGCAGCGGAAACAGTTGCGCTAGGCTGTCGCCGCGCAAGCCAAGGCGCATGTCCATCGCGGTGAATTTCAGCAGGCTGGTAATGGTGCCGTCGACCTTCACGCCGGTGTGGCCCACGGTGAGGTCGGCTTTCAGCGGATAAGGCGTGCTTTCGTCGCGCAATCCGAGCACCGGCCCGCCGTTGCCGTGCGCCTTGAGCGGCAGGCCCTTGTATTGCCCCTGCGCGGTAAAGGTAACCCCCGCTCCGGCCGGCTGCGTGTATGAAGTGGACAGCTTCGAGCGGATGCTGGTCTTCTGCGCGGGATCGTCGTAGCCGAGCCGGCCATGGTCGAGCGTCAGGCGGTCGATGCGGATGCGCGCCTGTTCGTCCTGCTGGTTCACGTCCAGCAGCCAGTTTTTCCGGCCGCCGCTGCCTTGCTCCAGAAACACGACCGGTCGTTCGAGCCGCACTTCCGGAAAAACGATGTTACGCAACAGCAACTGCGGCAGGTCGATCTCGAGCTCCACGGCTTCCGCCGCGACCATCTGCTTTTCCCTGGCCCAGGCCGGATTGGCGAAGCTCACCGCGCCAGCATGGACACGCGGCCGCGGCCAGCCGAACTTGAGCTCGATGTCGCCGCCAATGACCAGTTCGCGGCCGGTCTTTTCCAATGTCGCGCGCTCGATCGGCCCGCGCAACCAGTTCCACCCGAAAATCGCGACGAACAGAGCGGCCAGCAGAACGGGCGCGAGCACCAGCCCGGCTGTCCATTTGAGCCAACGGGAAGCTGTCATGCAAGAATCAACGCCGTCTGTCCTTCAGGCAGACGGCGTAAGCCGGGTCAAATCCGGCGAAACGCAATATACCCGTGGCCGCCGCGGGCGCCGGGGTCGGTTTGGGAAATGCTGCCTTCGCCACCGCCACCGCCGCTGCCGAGCGAGCCGCGCTGCGGCGGGTTCTCTTTTTGGCCCGGACTCTCTCCGCCGCCCCCGCCACCCTGGCCGATACTTGTCGCTCCACCTCCGCCGCCGGCGCCCGAGTGAGTGTCACTCGCCGATACGGAGCCAGGTACGCCCCCGGGCTCTGTACGCCCCAACGCGGGTTTGCTTGCGCCGGGCGTAGCGTCCACTTCCACTTTGACTCCGCCCTTGGTTTCAGTGTGGGTCCCACTTCCGCCACTGGCTTGCCCGGGGCCGGAGCCGCCGTGTGCATCGTTTGTCTTGCCGGCCGCTCGATCCATCTGACGTCGTTTGGGGCGAGCGTAACTGTCGGCGCCGGGCGTTCCGATGACAACCTCGCCGGTGGCAACACGAATCATGTTGCTTGGACTTCCTGTCCATCCAACACCGCCGCCAAAGCCGTCGCGCTGGAGTTCGCCGGCAGTTCCACCCGGCCCGCCTGCTCCGATGGTGAGTTTGTATATCCCCTCGGTCAGATTGACCGTCGCTTGGGTTTCCACTGCGCCGGCGCCGCCGCCACCGCCGCCACCGCCACCACGCAGGAAGGACTGCAAGGTTCCGCCGGCGCCGCCACCGCCGCCGTTGCCAAGATAAATCCTATAGCTGTCTGCTGCGAGTCGTGACGCCGAGGCGACGTCCCCGCGCGGTCCCACCGTAAGCAAGCACTGCTGATTCACCGGATTGCCAGCGTCGCTCTTTATGGTGAAAAGACCACGTTCCTTGTCGTAATTGGTGTCGAAACAATTCGGCAGGTCGGACAGCGAAACAGGAGGCGCGGGCGTTACATTGGCGCATCCGGACCCGAAGCCTACCAGCAGCGCTAGAGCGAGTTTGGTAAATTTCATTTCGAATTTCCTTGCTGGGGTTCAGCACAATGCCGGACCGTGTCTGACAATCATATCGTTGAGTGGCGCCGCGTTCCGTGCGCTCGCGCACATACGGCAAATGATTTTCACCGTAATCTCGGGCCTCGGTCGGCGCGGCCATTACGCGGCTGCCGTCGCCTGTCCGAACGCACGGCAGGCTTCTATCTGATCGAAGAACAGATCGAAAATCGCGATGAACAGAACGGCCAGCAAAAACGGCGCGAGCACCAGTCCGGCTGTCCATTTGAGCGAGCGGGAAGCCGTCATGGAAGCAGCGGAACCGCCTATCCTTCGACAAGAGCGCGCGAGCCCGGTCAAATCCGGCGCAAGGCAATGTACCCGTTGCCGCCACGGGCGCCGGGGTCGCATTCGGACATACTGCCTTCGCCTCCGCCGCCACCGCTGCCGAGCGAGCCGCGCTCCGGCGGGTTCTCCTTTTGGCCCGGGCTCTAACCGCCGCCGCCGCCACCATGCTCAATGCTTGTCGCCCCCCCTCCGCCGCCGACGCCCGCGCGCTTGTCCCCGAGCGAAACCGAGCCAGGCGCACCCCCGGCCATCGAACCCACCGCCAGTAGCATGCTTGCGCCCGGCTGGGCTTCCACTTCGACGCTGCCCTCGGTTGCAGGATGGCCTCCATGACCGCCGCTCGCTTGCCCGGGGCCGGAGCCGCCATGCCCATCCATCTCGCCCGCCATGCGTTCGTTCTGAGAGCGTGTGGGACGGATGTACCTGTCGGCTGCCGGCGTTCCGACGACAAGCGCGCCTGTCGCGACACGGACCATGCTGCTTGGACTTCCAAGCCATCCGGGACCGCCGCCAAAGCCTTCGCGTTCCCCCGCGTTTGTCCGCGACATCACACAGGCATTTCCACCCGGTCCGCCTGCTCCGATAGTGAGTTTGTACACCCCGTCGGTCAGATTGAGCGTCGCTTGTGTTTCCGCTGCGCTCGCGCCGCCGCCTCCGCCTCCGCCTCCGCCGCCGCGGTGGAACGGTTGCATTGTTCCGCCGGCGCCACCGCCCCCGCCGTTGGCAAGATAAACCCTGTAGCTGCCTGGCGTGAGCGCCGGCGCGGCTCCCGCGCGCGGCCCCACCGTGAGCAAGCACTGTTGATTCACCACATTGCCAACGTCCTTCCTGATCGTGAACAGACCGCGTTCCTTGTCGTAATTGCTGGCGAAACAATTCGGCAAATCGGACATCGAAACGAGAGGCGCCGGCGGTACATTGGTGCATCCAGTCCCAATGCCTACCAACACTGATAGAGCGAGTTTGGTGATCTTCAATTGAAATCTCCTTACTGAAACTTGCATCTACTCTGGTCCGACAAATGCCAAACCTCAGTGGCCGGCCTGTTCCGCGCCATGCGCATTCTGGTCACATTCATGCTGCAACCGGTCGATCGGCGAGGTTGCTACCGCGGGGTCACTGCGGCGCCACACCGGGACGGGATGAGACCGACTGTCCCCGGAGCATTACTGGCAATCATATTGTTTCGTAGCGCCGCGTTCCGTACGCTTGCGTACATACGGCAGACGATTATTGTCATAATCTTGAACCTAACTCGGGGTGGCGCGGCCGGCCGGGTGGTTCGCGCGATCAACTGGCCCGAAATGGACGCTCTTGTGCTGTATCCGTGTCCGCTGGGAGCTTTTCGCGGCATTTCTGATGTTCAAACTGGAGAATTTCAATGGAAGTTACAACACGCGCCAACACTCCCTTTCCGACCGGCAACGGCGCTGCAGGCGAGACGACATTGAACACGACCGTCGCAACCGTGCACGGGGCCGTAGACAAGGTGGCCGGTGCGGCTGACGAGGCGGCGCGCAAGGTCAAGCCGGCAATCGACCGCGTTGCGGAAGTTGCCCACGAGACGGTCGACCAAGTCGCCGGCGCGGCGGCACCGGCTGCTGCATGGCTGGGCGAGCAAGGGGCAAACCTGAAAGCGGCCCAACGGACAATGGTCACGGATACGGAGCAATACGTTTCGGCACACCCGTGGAAGTCCCTCGGTTTCGCGCTTGCCGCAGGTTTTCTGATCAGCCGCTTCATACGTTGAGGGCACACGGCGGGCGTGGCCTGGATGGCATCCCCGCCGCGCCGGTGACGCAGTGCCTGGCAAACGGCTGACCCAGTCTTGCACTATCGGCAGCCGAAAGGATCTCTCGCTTGCAAGTGTTAAGCTTGGACTCCCGGTCCGCAATTGATTACAAAAAGAACTGACCTCCTATCGCCGTCACCCCCTGTTGCGATGGGATCGCTGCTACTTCGCGACGGAGAAGGAAACTTGAAGTGAAATTAAGCGACAAAAGCGTACGCCACACCTGGGCCAGTTTGCGGGCGCGCCTGCGCGGCAATCGCTTGGCAGCGTACGTCGGCGATGCGCCACCGCTGCGGGCGGAGCTGTTTAGCGCCGACCAGATGGAACGGCATGGCAAGACCCTGGCGGGCTCGCACCGATTGAACTCGCAACGCGCGCCGGATCAGCTCCTCGCGCGCTTGGCTGAGAACGAAGACGTTCTGTTGGAAGCCTGCAAGCTGCTGACGGCGACGGTCAAGGCCAGCCGCCGGATTTCGCCGGCTGGTGAATGGCTGCTCGATAACTTTTATCTGATCGAAGAACAGATACGCACGGCCAGGCGACATTTGCCGAAGGGTTACAGCAGGGAGCTGCCGCGCCTGGCTCACGGCCCATCGGCCGGACTGCCGCGCGTGTATGACATCGCGCTGGAGGCGATCTCGCACGGCGACGGACGGGTGGACCCGGAAAGTCTCAGCCGCTTCGTAGCAGCCTACCAAAACATCACCGCGCTCAAGTTAGGCGAGTTGTGGGCCATTCCCATCATGCTGCGCTTGGCGCTGATCGAGAATCTGCGCCGTGTCGGAGCACGGGTGGCGGCCAGTACCATAGACCGGGACCGCGCCGACGCCTGGGCGGACCAGATGATGGAGATCGTTGAAAAGGATCCGAAGAGCCTGATTCTGGTGGTAGCGGACATGGCGCGATCGAATCCACCGATGGTCAGCTCGTTTGTCGCGGAACTTGCGCGACGCCTGCAGGGCCGGAGCGCCGCTCTCGCATTGCCGCTGACCTGGATCGAGCAGCGGCTGTCCGAGTCCGGCCTGACGATCGAGCAGTTGGTGCAGTCGGAAACCCAAAAGCAGGCCTCCGGCCAGGTCTCGATTGCGAACAGCATCGGCAGCCTCCGCTTTCTGGGAGCGATGGACTGGCGCGAGTTCGTCGAAACGATGAGTGGTGTCGAGCAGAAACTGCGTGAGGATCCGGGCGGAGTCTACGGCAAGATGGATTTCGCCACCCGTGATCGTTACCGGCACGTGGTGGAGCGGATAGCGAAAGCGAGCCGTCTGTCCGAGGGCGAGGTCGCGCGCAAAGCAATTCAGTTGGCGCACGAAGGCGCGGCAAACGCAATCGCCAAAGGCGGATCCTCTGCCGGTGCCGGTAGCGATCGCACCGCGCATGTGGGCTATTACCTGATCGACAAAGGTCTGCCGCAGCTCAAACGCGCCGCGCAGGCACGCTTGTCGATCGCCGAGGCCGTGCAGCGAACTGGCTGCCGGTTTCCTTTGCATCTTTATCTGGGCACGATCACGCTGCTGTCTCTGGTCTTTACCCTGGGTTTGCTGGCGAGGGCACATGCCGGCGGGCTGCATGGCTGGATTCTGACCCTGACAGCGATGCTGGCGCTTCTGTGCTCCAGCCAGTTGGCAATCGCGCTGGTCAACTGGGTGGCAACCTTGCTGGCGACACCCCGGCCGCTGCCGCGTCTGGACTTTTCCGGCGGAATTCCACCGGACTGCCGCACGCTGGTCGTGGTCCCGGCGATGCTCGTAAGCGATCAAAACATCGAGCATCTGGTCGAGGCACTCGAAGTCCGGTTCCTGGCGAACCGGGATGAGCACCTACAGTTTGCCATATTGACCGATTTTCGGGACGCGCACAAGGAAACGCTGCCGGAGGATGAAGCACTGCTGCAGCTAGCCAGGAACCGGATCGAGGAACTGAATCGAAAATACAGGAGCGCCCAAAGCGGCGCCAACGGCGATGCCTTCTTTCTCTTCCATCGTTCGCGCCGCTGGAATCCCCGCGAGCAGCTGTGGATGGGTTACGAGCGCAAGCGGGGAAAGCTGGCGGAACTGAATTCGCTGCTGCGCGGCGGCGGGCAGGGGTGTTTCTCGTTGATCGTTGGCACGACCGAGGTGTTATCCAGCGTAAAGTACGTCATTACCCTGGACACCGATACCCAGCTGCCGCGTGATTCGGCGCGCCAGTTTGCGGGCGCGATGGCGCACCCGTTGAATCGCCCGCACTTCGACGAAGCGCGCCAGCTGGTGACGGAGGGCTACGGCATTGTGCAGCCGCGCGTGGCGGTGAGCCTTCCGGGCACCAACCGGTCGCGTTATGCGCGCCTGTTCGGCAGCGAGCCCGGCATCGACCCTTATACGCGCGCTGTCTCCGACGTCTACCAGGACGTGTTCGGCGAGGGTTCGTTCATCGGCAAGGGCATCTACGACGTCGATGCGTTCGAGCGTTCGCTCAAGAAACGCCTTCCTGAAAACCGGATACTCAGCCACGATCTGCTCGAAGGTTGTTATGCACGGGCCGGGTTGCTGAGCGATGTGCAGTTGTACGAGGAATATCCATCCGGCTACAGCGCGGACGTGAGCCGCCGCCACCGTTGGATCCGCGGGGATTGGCAGATTGCATCCTGGTTGCTGCCGCGCGTACCTGTTAACAGCCCCGAATCCGATGCCGGCCGCCAGCAAAACCCGCTCTCGGCGCTGGCCCAATGGAAAATCTTCGACAACCTGCGGCGCAGTCTGGTCCCGGCGGCATTGACTCTCCTGTTGCTGCTGGGCTGGACTATCTTGTCGGCAGCATGGTTCTGGACTCTGGTGGTGACCGGCGTCATCCTGATTCCGCCTTTGATTGCCTCAATACTTGAGCTGTTGCGCAAACCGGATGACGTTCCGCCCGGTCAGCATCTCGCCGCGGCGTCGCGCTCGGCTGGCGTGCAGTTCGCGCAGGCGGCTCTAGCGCTTGCCTTTCTGCCCCACGAGGCATACTTCAGCCTGGACGCGATCGTGCGCACCAACTGGCGGATATGGGTCACGCACACAAAGCTGTTGGAATGGTTTTCCTCGGGCAGCCTGGAGCGCGATCATCACAGCAGCCTCCTCGCCTGCTACCAATCGATGTGGATGGCGCCGGCCGTCTCTTTCGCCACGGCAGCCTATCTCGCGGCATCGACGCCAGCCACGCTGGCAGCGGCCGGACCGATTCTGTTCTTATGGATCGCCTCACCGGCAATCGCCTGGTGGATTAGCCGGCCACTCGAGCGCCGCGAAGCGCGACTGACGGCCGAGCAGGTCATTTTTCTGCAGAAGCTTTCGCGCAAGACCTGGGCGTACTTTGAGACCTTCGTCGGTGCGGAAGATCACTGGTTGCCACCGGATAACTATCAGGAACACCCGGTTGCCGTGGTCGCGCACCGCACGTCACCGACCAACATGGGGCTAGCGCTGCTTGCCAATTTGTCCGCCTACGACTTCGGCTACATTCCGGCCGGACAACTCATCGAACGCACGGCGAACGCACTCGCGACGATGGCAGCCTTGGAACGGCACCGGGGTCACTTCTACAACTGGTACGACACGCAGTCTCTACAGCCGCTGGTCCCGCATTATATTTCGTCGGTGGATAGCGGAAACCTCGCGGGCCATTTGCTCACATTGCGGCCGGGCCTGCTCGCGCTGCCCGATCACAAGATCCTGGGGCCGCGATTGTTCGACGGCTTATTCGACACACTGAGAGTACTCGTGGATGCTGCGGCAGAAGCACCACCGGCTGCACTGGTACTACTCGATCAACTGCACAAAGATCTTGAGTCTGCCTACGATTCCCGGCCTGCCACGCTCGCGGCGGCGCAAACTTGGCTGGCCCGGCTGGCGACGTCTGCTGCGGAGGTGGCCGCCAGCCTAGATATGGCTTCCGCTACCGCGCCAGAGAGCGACGCGCAGTGGTGGGTGCAGGCGCTCACCCGGCAATGCCGCAGCGCCCTCGATGAGCTGACCTTGCTCGCCCCGTGGCTGGCGCTGCCGGCTACATCAGGCAGACTCCGTAACGTCCTGGATACTATCGAAATTCCAACACTGCGCGAACTGGCAACCGTCAACGCACAGTGGTTGACGGCAATCGAGCAACAACTGGTCCCCGAAGCGGCGCCCGAGGAGCGCGAGTGGCTGGATGAATTGCGACGGCACGTCGTCGCAGCGAGCCGCTACGCCCAGGAGCAGATTACGGCGATCGAACGCCTAGCACTGCTGCTGAGCGAATTGGCCACTATGGAGTATGACTTCCTCTACGACAAGGGGCGTCATCTGCTCTCTATCGGCTACAACGTCGGCGAGCGCCGCCAGGACTCGAGTTACTACGATCTGCTGGCGTCGGAAGCGAGATTGTCCAGTTTCGTCGCGATTGCGCAGGGACAACTACCGCAGGAAAGCTGGTTCGCCCTGGGCCGCCTGCTCACGACCGCCGGTGGTGAGCCGACGCTCCTGTCGTGGAGCGGCTCGATGTTCGAGTATCTGATGCCGCTGCTGGTAATGCCGACGTACGAAAACACGCTGCTCGACCGGACCTACCGGGCGGCGGTGGAACGGCAGATCGCGTATGGGAAGCAGCGCGGCGTAGCCTGGGGCATCTCTGAATGCGGCTACAACACAGTCGACGCCGCTCTCACCTACCAGTATCGCGCGTTCGGCGTGCCCGGTCTTGGCTTGAAGCGCGGACTGGCCGAGGATCTGGTGATTGCGCCGTATGCTTCGGCGCTCGCGCTGATGGTCGCGCCCGAGCACGCGTGCCTGAATCTGCAGCGACTCGCCGCTGAAGGGCTGGCAGGCCGATTCGGCTTTTATGAAGCAGTCGACTACACCGCGTCACGTCTGCCGCGCGGGCAATCGAGCGCCGTGATCCGCTCGTTCATGGCGCATCACCAAGGCATGATTCTTTTATCTCTGGCCTATCTGATCCTCAACCGTCCGATGCAGAAGTGCTTCGAGTCCGATCCGATGTTCCAGGCGACCACCTTGTTGCTGCAGGAGCGGGTGCCCAAGGCCGGAGCGTTTCAGTGGCATACCGCCGAGTTCTCCGCCATGCGTGCGCCTGCCAACGATGCGGAAATGCCGGTGCGCGTACTCAGCAGCCCCGACACGCCGATACCGGAGGTGCAGTTATTATCAAACGGCAGATACCACGTGATGGTCACGAACGCGGGCGGCGGCTACAGCCGCTGGAAAGACCTCGCCGTTACCCGCTGGCGCGAAGACACGACCTGCGACAACTGGGGCACGTTCTGTTACATCCGCGACGCGACGAGCGGGGCGTTCTGGTCGAATACCCATCAGCCGACGCTCAAGCGAGCGGAAACCTACGCAGCGATTTTCTCGGAGGGACGGGCGGAATTTCGCCGCCGCGACCTCGATTACGATACGCATACCGAGATCGTTGTTTCGCCGGAAGACGACATCGAACTGCGCCGGGTACGCATCACCAACCGCGCGCGGATCCGTCGCACGATTGACGTCACGAGTTACGCTGAAGTGGTTCTCGCCGCACCTGCCGCGGACGCATTGCATCCGGCGTTCACCAATCTTTTTGTTCAGACCGAGATCATGCGCGAGCGGCAGGCTATCCTGTGCACGCGCCGGCCGCGCTCGCTCGCCGAGCAGCCGCCGTGGATGTTTCACCTGATGGCCGTGCGTGGGGCTGGGGTCGGAGAGGTTTCGTACGAAACAGACCGCATGCGCTTCATCGGCCGCGGGCGGACCGTTGCCGCGCCGCAGGCGATGGACGATTCCGCGGCACTCTCGGGCAGCGCAGGCTCGGTGCTGGATCCGATCATCGCGATCCGCTATCGAATTACTCTCGAGCCGGAACAAGCGGCAACGATAGACATGGTCTGCGGCATCGGCGCCACCCGCGACGCCGCCTTAAGCCTGGCGGGGAAATACCAGGATCGGCATCTTGCGGATCGCGTTTTCGAGGTGGCGTGGACCCATAGCCAGGTGGTGCTGCGGCAGATCAATGCCACCGAGGCCGACGCGCAACTTTATGCACGTCTTGCGCGCTCCATTATTTACGCCAATTCCAGTTTGCGTGCAGACGCCGGCGTTCTCAGCAAGAATCGTCGCGGACAATCCGGCTTATGGGGCTATGCCATTTCCGGCGATTTGCCGATCGTGCTACTGCAGATTGGCGACCTGGAGAATATCGATCTGGTACGCCAACTGGTGCAGGCCCACGCCTACTGGCGCTTGAAGGGACTCAGCGTGGACCTGGTGATCTGGAATGAAGATCGCGCCGGATACCGGCAGTTGTTGCATGAACAAATCATGGGACTGATCGCCGCGGGCGTCGAAGCCCACGTGATGGATAGACCCGGCGGAATCTTCGTGCGACCGGCGGAACAGATATCGGAAGAAGATCGCATTCTGGTCCAATCGGTCGCGCGCGCCATCATCAGCGACCGGCGGGGGGCGCTGGCGGAACAGATCAACCGCCGTGGCATGCTCGAGAAGCGAGTCTCGCAGGCGGAACAGATTGACCGTCGCAACTTTATCGAGAAGCGAGTCTCGCGCTTGGTGGCAGCCAGAATCCACCGTCCCGAACTCCCGGCTAGCGCTGAACTGCCGCGCCGCGATCTGCTTTTCTACAATGGGCTCGGCGGCTTCACCCCCGATGGGCGCGAGTACGTCATCACGACTGCTCACGCGCACGTGACGCCGGCACCCTGGGTGAACGTGCTGGCGAATCCGCACTTTGGAAGCGTAATTTCCGAGAACGGCATGGCCTACACCTGGAGCGAGAATGCGCATGAGTTCCGCCTGACCCCCTGGGGCAACGATCCGGTGAGCGATGCGAGCGGCGAGGCCTTTTACCTGCGTGACGAAGAAAGCGGGTATTTCTGGTCGCCTACGCCATTGCCCAGCCGCGGCGCCACACCTTACGTCAGCCGGCACGGCTTCGGTTACAGCAGCTTCGAGCACGCGGAAGGCGGCATCAGCTCGGAGCTCACTGTCTACGTGGCGCTGGACGCGGCGGTCAAGTTCTCGGTATTGAAACTGCGCAACGCGTCAGGCCGCGTGCGCCGGCTCTCCGCAACCGGCTACGTGGAGTGGGTGCTGGGCGACCTGCGGCCGAAATCGACCATGCACGTGATTACCGAAATCGATCCGGCGAGCGGCGCGTTCTATGCACGCAACGCATACAACACCGAATTCGCCGATCGGATTGCGTTCTTCGACGTTGACGATACGACCCGGACCTTCAGCGGCGACCGCGCCGAGTTCGTCGGGCGCAACGGCACGCTCACGAATCCGGCGGCCATGACCCGGTCGCAACTTTCCAACAAGGTAGGAGCCGCTTTGGATCCGTGCGCCGCAATCCAGCTTGCGTTCGAGCTGGCCGACGGGGAAGAGCGTGAGTTCATCTTCAGGCTCGGCGCCGGGCGCAACCTCAACGAGGCACGCAAGCTGCTGCAGCGCTGCCGCGGCTCGGTGGCGGCGCGCGACGCGCTGGAAAAAGTGTGGGAATACTGGAAGCACACGCTGGGCGCAGTACAGGTGGAGACACCCGATCAGTCCCTCAACGTGCTGACCAACGGCTGGCTTTTGTATCAAACTCTGGCCTGCCGTCTGTGGGCGCGCAGCGGGTACTACCAATCCGGCGGCGCGTTCGGTTTCCGCGATCAGTTGCAGGACGTGATGGCGCTCATCCATGCCGAGCCCAGGCTCGCGCGCGAGCACCTGCTGCGCTGTGCGGCCCATCAGTTCCGCGAAGGCGATGTCCAGCATTGGTGGCATCCCACCTCCGATCGCGGCGTGCGCACGCACTGTTCGGACGATTACCTATGGTTGCCCGTGGCGATGTGCCGCTATGTCTTCGCCACCGGCGACACCGGGGTGCTGGATGAACCCATAGCCTTCCTCGCCGGCCGAGCGCTTAACCCCGAAGAGGACTCCTATTACGACTTGCCCGGCCGCGCGGAAGAGTCGGCCAGTTTATACCAACACGGTGTGCGCGCCATCCTGAGAAGTCTCAGCTTTGGCGAGCGCGGCCTGCCGCTCATCGGCTCCGGCGACTGGAACGACGGCATGAATATTGTGGGCGCACTGGGCAAGGGCGAAAGCGTGTGGTTGGGTTTCTTCCTGTATGAGGTGCTGATGCGATTCACCGAGCTTGCGCGCAGGCGCAGCGACACGTCCTTCGCTGAGCGCTATGAGAGAGAGGCCGCACAATTGCGCCAGAACATCGAGCGCAACGGCTGGGATGGCGAGTGGTACCTTCGCGCCTACTTCGACGACGGTACGCCGTTGGGATCGGCGAGCAACGCCGAATGCCAGATTGACGCAATTGCACAAAGCTGGGCCGTGCTGTCGGGCGCAGGGGATTCCTGGCGCTCGCGCACGGCGATGACAGCGGTGGATCGGCGCCTGGTGCGCCGTGACCACGCGCTGATCCAGCTCCTGGATCCGCCGTTCGACAAATCGGCTTTGAACCCCGGCTATATAAAGGGCTACGTGCCGGGCGTGCGCGAAAACGGCGGGCAATACACGCACGCGGCAATCTGGACGGTGATGGCGTTCGCCGCCCTGGGCGACAGCCGGCGCGCATGGGAACTATTCGACATGATCAACCCGGTAAACCATTCGAGTTCCGAAGCGGCGATTGCCACCTACAAAGTAGAACCTTACGTGGTCGCGGCCGACGTCTATGCGGTTGCGCCGCACACCGGCCGCGGCGGCTGGACCTGGTACACGGGATCCGCAGGCTTGCTGTATCGTCTTATCGTGGAATCCCTGCTGGGGTTGAAGCTGGAAGTCGACAAACTGCGCCTTACGCCCTGCATTCCAGCGGCTTGGGATCGGTTCAAGCTGCATTACCGCTACCGGGAAACGGTCTACCACATCACCGTTGTTCAAACGCAGGCTGCGGACAACAAAACCCGCGTAACGGTTGACGGCGTCGCGCAGCCAGACGATGCGATTCCACTGGTTGACGATCGCCTGGAGCATGCGGTCGAGGTGAGCATTCACCGGGCTCAAAGTGAACAGAGCGCGCAGAGCGCGCTGGATATAAACGTCCCCGCGTGAGTCCAGGTTCGAGCCCTGGTCGGCTCCGCGATCCGGTCAAAACGGGAACACCCGGTCGCTAACTGTGCCGCTTCCCCAGGAGATCATGCCGGCAATTGGTAGTGCTTCTCTCGGAACAACCGCAGGCAGGCATCTGCCACATCCGCGTCGTACGCCGTTCCGCTTCCACACTTGATTTCGGCCAGCGCGGCCTCGATCCCGAGCCCCGGGCGGTAGGGCCGGTGCGAGGACATCGCCTCCACCACATCCGCCACCGCCATGATCCGCGCCTCGAGCAGGATCGCCTCGAGCTTGCGCGCGAGCACCGACTCGTGCAGAGCATAGTAAGCGGCGTCGTTCAGCGGCGGGGCCGGGGCGGGCGCGGAGTTCCCGGCCCACTGCTGCAGCACCGCGCGCAGCTCCCGCAGAAACACCTCTGCCTCCAGGGGTTTGATCGGATAGCGCACCGCGCCATGGCGAATTGCTCGTCCTCCGCGCGGGCATAAGTTGCGGAGTAGAAAATGAACGGAATCGGCCTGAGCGCCGCGTCCTGCATCCAGGCGCGGCACAGGGCGAAGCCTTCCATCTTCGGCATCAGCACGTCGGAGACGATGGCAGCGGGCGGATCGCGCCGCGCGGCGGCCAGCGCCTCCAGCCCGTCGCCCGCAGCCGTCACCCGATAGCCGTCACCCCGTAGCCGTTGCGCTCGAGCCGCATTTTGAGGAGCTTGCGGTCCGCCTCGCGGTCCTCGACGATCAATACGTGGTCCATAACACTCCTGCTCCCCCGTTTGCAATAACACGGAGTCCGACGGATGCATCAACATCTCCCCACGAGCAAAGACTACGCTTGGGTGATGGGCGTCGCAACGGCATCGGGATTTCCCCGGCTGTTAATGCGCACATCAGGGCTATCGACATAGGGTCGTTGCACTTCGTCTTCGAAGCCGCGTTACGTTCGCTGTCGCACAGACTTTCGCACTGCGCCAGCGTACTTTGGCGTGAGTGGGTCAGGATCGGGTCGGTAATTGACTTTGGTGGCAGTTTCACCGCAGCAACAATCAGGGAGCACGTTCAGGCCATGCAAGTCCCCGTTTCCAAGTTATTGTTGCGAAACGTTCCGCTGTTCTCGATGTTGCCGGAGGATCAGCTCACCCTGCTCACAAAAGTGGTGCGCCGCAACAGCGTTGCGCGCGGCGCGACCATCATTACGGCCGGCGACGTCACCGATTCGCTCTACGTCGTGATCTCGGGCAGATTCAAGGTCATCATTGGCGATAAATCGGGTCGCGAGATCATTCTGGCCATGCTCGGACCCGGCGAGTACTTCGGTGAAATGGTCCCGATCGAAGACAACCCGCGGTCTGCGAGCGTCATTGCCGCGGAGCACGGCGAACTTCTGGTACTCGCGAAGCATGAATTCAGGAAATACCTCCAGGACAACTTCGAGATGGCGATGACGATGTTGCGCTGCGCGGTCCAGCGGCTGCGCGCGGCAGACCGAAAGATCGGCAGGCTCGCGCTGATGGATGTGTACGGACGGGTGGCGGGGCATTTGCTGGAAATGTCCAAAACGATAAACGGAAGGCATGTCATTGCGCAGAAGATCGTCAACCAGCAAATGGCCGATACGATAGGCGCGTCGCGGGAAATGGTGAGCAAGGTTATGAAGGACCTGCGGGCCGATGGCTTTATCGAGATGCGGGGCAACTCGATCTATCTACGCGACAACATAGCCTTGATTGACTGACTGCTTCTCCAATCCGGCAGCGTTTGGAGGCGTCGGGCTCCGAATTGGTTTTGTTTCGTTGGAAACATCTTGGCGGCCGATGAGGGTCCCCTCCTCCGGCCACTGCGAACCTTTCCTCGCAGCCGATAGCGGCTGAATGGAAAGCGACGCGACGATCCACTTTACGAGATCCTGAATGAAACCTCCCGACCACTTCCGGATAGCGTCGGGGTGCGGGAACTGATTGCCAAGCCTCAGGACCGGGAAGAATTCCGCGACGCGGCGCAGAACATTTCTCCCTCCCGCGAAGGCGCTTGGTCTGGAGCGACCGGATTGGCAACAGACTTTTTTCACGTTGCATAGACTTCCTGAAACGGACGACCGTAATAACTGTCCAGCAACAGCTGCCGAAGTTCCGCCACAAGAGGCGAACGCGGATTGGCACCAGTGCATTGATCGTCGAATGCGGCTTCGGCGATGCGATCGACCTTGGCCAGAAAATCCGCTTCCTTGATTCCAGCGGCCTGAATGGAAACCGGGATTTCCAGCATCGCCTTGAGTTCATCCACCCACCCGATCAGATTCTCGACACAGAGGTGGTCGTGCTCGGCCTGCAGTTCCAGATGGCGGGCGATCTGCGCATAGCGCCGCACGCCCTGCGGACGGTCATATTGGCTGAAAGCAGTCTGCTTGGAGGGGATATCCGCAGCGTTGTAGCGGATGACATTGGACAGCAGAAGCGCGATGGCCAGACCATGCGCAAGGTGAAACTCGGCTCCCAGGCTGTGGGCCAGCGAATGACATACCCCCAGAAACGCGTTGGCAAATGCGATGCCGGCAATGGTGGCGGCATTGTGCACCTGTTCGCGCGCTTCGGCGTCATTTGCGCCATGCAGGAACGCTGACGGCAGGTACTGTTTCAGCATCTTCAGCGCCTGCAGTGCCTGACCATCGGTATATTCGTTGGCCATCACGGACACATAGGCTTCGATGGCATGCGTCACAGCGTCGATTCCGCCATATGCCGTGAGCGACCTGGGCAGGTTCATGACCAGGTTGGCATCGATGATCGCCATACTCGGGGTCAGTTGGTAGTCTGCGATCGGATATTTCACCCCTGTGACTTCGTCTGTCACTACAGCGAATGGCGTTACCTCGGAGCCGGTACCGGAGGTCGTCGGCACGGCCACCAACAACGCCTTGATGCCCATCTTCGGAAACCGGTAGATGCGCTTTCTGATGTCCATGAAACGCAGCGCCAGATCGGCGAAATGAACTTCCGGATGCTCGTACATGACCCACATGATCTTGGCGGCATCCATCGGAGAGCCGCCGCCGAGCGCCAGGATCACGTCGGGTTTGAATGCATTGGCAACTGTCAGCGCCTTGCGCACCACGGCCAGGGTGGGGTCGGCGGACACCTCGGGAAAGCACTCGACTTCCATGCCTTTCGTCTTCAGCAGGCGCACGCAATCGTCAACATGGCCGTGCTCCAGAAGATATCGGTCGGTAACGATCAGGCAACGATTGCGCCCGACCAGGTCTTCGAGTGCGGGCGCAAGGCAGCCGCGCCGGAAATAGATGGATTTCGGCAGTTTATGCCACAGCATGTTTTCGGCCCGTTTAGCGACGATCTTCCTGTTGATCAGATGCTTTGGGCCGACGTTCTCCGATATCGAGTTGCCGCCCCATGAGCCGCAACCCAGTGTCAGTGACGGTGGCAAGCTGAAGTTGTACAGGTCGCCGATTCCGCCCTGGGACGATGGCGTGTTGATCAGAATGCGCGCTGTTTTCATCTTACTGCCGAAGTAGCGGATGCGCTCAGTCTGCAAATCCTGATCCGTGTAAAGCACCGAGGTGTGGCCCATGCCGCCCAGCGCAACCAGCGCGCAGGCTTTGGAACAGGCGGTTGCAAAATCACTTGCTGCGTACATGGCCAGCGTCGGGGAAAGTTTTTCGTGGGCAAAGACCTCGGCCTCCGACACCTCGGAGACTTCGCCAATGAGCACCTGGGTGTTTTGCGGTACTTCTATCCCCGCCATTTTGGCGATCCTGCAGGCAGACTGCCCGACGATATCGGCATTCAGGCGCCCCTCGTTGAAGACGACTTTGCGCACAGCCGTCAATTCGCCGGGCGCGAGGATGTGGCCGCCATGAAGGGAGAAGCGCTCGCGTACGCTCGCATACACACTGTCCACGACGATCACCGCCTGCTCCGAGCTGCAGACAACGCCGTTGTCAAAAGTCTTGGACATCAGGATGGAGGCGACGGCGCGTTTGATATCCGCGGTTTCATCGATCACCACGGGCGTATTTCCGGCACCGACTCCAATTGCCGGTTTACCCGAGGAATAGGCCGCATGCACCATGCTCGGGCCCCCGGTAGCCAGAATCAGGTTGATGTCGGGATGGTGCATGAGCTGTTCAGACAACTCGATGCTTGGCGCATCGATCCAGCCGATGATGTCCCCCGGGGCGCCGGCCGCGATTGCCGCTTCGAGGATCAGGCGCGCGGCTTCGCAGGTGGATTTTCGCGCCCGTGGATGGGGCGCGAAAACAATGCCGTTGCGCGTCTTGAGGCAGATCAGGGCCTTGAAAATCGCCGTGGACGTCGGATTGGTGCAGGGGACGATTCCACAAATGATGCCGATCGGCTCGGCGATGGTAATCGTCCCGAAATCGTCATCCGTCGACAGGATGCCGCAGGTCTTTTCGTCCTTGTACTTATGGTAGATGTATTCGGACGCGAAGTGGTTCTTGATGACTTTGTCTTCGAACACGCCCATTTCGGTTTCCTCCACGGCAAGCCTGGCCAATGGAATCCGTGCGTCGGCAGCGGCGAGTGCGGCGCCGCGAAAAATCGCGTCAACCTGTGCCTGCGAAAACTCGGCATAGGCTGCCTGCGCTTTCTTTACGCGCGCCATCAATGCATTCAATTTGTCCGCATTGCCGATCGCCATCCCGCTTCTCCGTTGTTGTAAATGCCCCCGCGGCAACTCCCGGACCGGTTGTTTGTGCCCGCGTTCTCTCTTCCTTCCAGGTTGAAAAGACGTCGTGAGTGCAAGCCGATACAAGCCCGGCGCGTCCATGGTAGAGATTCGTCAGTGTCTGTTCTGTTGCCTGGCGCACATAGAGGCCTGGCATCGCTTTACGGCGGGACATTCTGCGATAGCTATTCGATATGTGCGCTGCCGTACAGCGTAAGCTGCTGGAGGGGGCTATTGTTCGACTTCGGTTCCGGCGGCGCAGCTGGTTCGGTGCCGGCGGCCGGGCTATTTGAATGAAGTGAAGAGGCTACAGTGACCGGTAACCGCAAACCAATTCGCAATACCGTGATGAAACATCAGCCCATTGTCCAGGAGTTGATTTCGCTGCTCAAGTCGAGGCCGGACCTGGCGGACGCCCTCAAGGAATCGATCCGCAAGGCAGATCGCCCCGGCATCGCGACGCTTTCGCAGTACTACTACTTCCTGAACAAGATGGTCACTCTGATTCCGACGGACAGGATCCTGAATCCGGTACTCCTCAAATTCTACTATCTCATCGACCTGTCGCCGGACAACGTCCTGCAAGCGGACGCGTCGTTTCAGCGATGGAGCCGCAAGTTCGCCGAAGACTGGGGCGCCTTTCTCGACACAACGGAATCGGCCAAGGGAATAAAAAGTTTCTTTTCCAACCCGAGCTACCACGTCGAGGATTATTGCGTGGCGCCGAGCGGATGGTTGACGTTCAACCAATTCTTCGCCCGGCAGGTCCGGCCCGGGAAACGTCCCGTGGACGGCCTGTGCGACGACAGCGTAATCGTTTCTCCGGCTGACAGTGTTTTTCAGGGAACATGGCCGATCAAGAGCGACTCAAAGATTACCGTCAAGGGATTGACGTGGTCCGTGATTGAACTCCTCGATGGCAGTCCGTACCAAGACAAGTTTCGGGGAGGCGTGTTCACGCATAGTTTCTTGGACGTCAACGACTACCACCGGTATCACGTTCCCGTGGGCGGCGTGGTCAAAGAGGCGCGAAAGATTCCGGGCAAGGTCATTATGGACGTGATCAAGAAACCGGACGGATCGCTCCACGGTGTCGACGGGACCGGCTACCAATTCACTCAGGACCGAGGGCTCATCATCATCGACTCCCCGCTGGGAATCGTGGCGGTGTTGCCAATCGGCATGGCACAGGTCTCCTCGGTAAACCTGACCGCACGCCCGGGAGCGACCCTCGCCAAAGGAGAGGAGTTTGGATACTTCTCGTTTGGCGGTTCTGATATCGTGACTCTGTTCGAGGCGGGCAAGGTCAAATTCGATGCGAAGGTCGGAACGCATTACAACCAGGGAAGAGCGATCGGTCACGCAGTCAGCGGCTGATTTCACATCGCCTGCGTAATGCGGACGCTGGCCGCAATTTCAGTGGGCGGGGCGTGCCAGGAAGGAGCAAGGGCCGGACGCGGCCCGAAGCGGTCAAGTCCGACGAAAAGCGATGTACCCGTGCCCGCCGGGAGCGCCCGCATCGCATCCGATCCTGCTGCCTTCGCCACCACCGCCGCCGCTGCCGAGGGAACCGCGCACCGGTGGCTGCTCCCTGTGGCGCCAGTTCTCTCCGCCGCCGCTACCGCCGGCACCCTCGTGGGTAGCTCCACCGCCGCCTCCGGCGCTCGGGTGACTGCCGCCTCTGTAGGTGAAGCCGGGCGCGCCTCCCACTCCGGCCCCTTCGGATGCAAGCCCGCTTGGGCCAGTGCCGGTATCTGCCGTGTAGATCGGTCCTGATCTGGCCTCAATCCCGCCGCCGCTACCGAGCGAACTGCGCGCCGGTGGCAGATCTCCTTGGCTCTGCGTCTCGGCGTGCCCTTTTGCGGCGGTGCCAGCGTCGCTCACGCTACCGCCGCCGCGCGGTCGGTCGGCATCTCGCGGCACGGATCCCAAGGCAAACCCGACTCCCGATTGCACCGGCTTGCCCGTGCTTGCGCCGGCCTCGGCTGGCTCACTGTGCGCATCTGAGGATTCAGGCCGCGCCCCGGCTCCGCCGCTGGTTTGCCCCGGACCTGAGCCGCCTTGTCCTGGGCGCCCCTTGCCGGCCAATTTTTCATTCTGATAAATAGTGGGGCGCGCGTACGCGTCGGCGCCGGGAACGCCCGCGACCACCTCGCCGGTCGCGACGTTGACGATATTGCTAGGACTTCCGGCCCATCCGGGTCCGCCGGCCAAGTTCGAGACGGGCGTACAGACGTGTCCGCCCGGTCCGCCTGCTCCGATGGTGAGTTTACATGCCCCCTCGGCCAGATATACCGCGGCTCGCATTTCCTTGGCGCCTGCTCCGCCGCCGCCGCCGCCGCCGCCGGCGACACCGTGTATCGGACTTTGCAGGGTTCCACCCGCGCCGCCGCCCCCGCCATTAGCAAGATAGACGGCGTACCTGCCCGCGGTCGGTGGTGAAGCCGACGCGGCGCCCCCGCTCGGCCCTACCGTGAGCAGGCATTGTTGGTTCGCCGGATTCTTCGTCGGGTTCGCCCAGATGTCGTTCAGATCCTTGATCGTGAAAAGACCCCTTGGCGCATCGTAATTGGACTCGAAGCAATTCGGCAACTTCGAGATCGCAACCCGAGGCGCGGAAGGCGCCGTGGCGCATCCAGCCCCTGCGCCAGCCAACGCTGCCAGAGCGAGCTTGATGATCTTCATTCCTGCATTCCTTGAGGCCATGCCGACAAACTACCAGTTCGCCGCAGCCGCATCTGTTCGGTAACTAACTGAGTGGAGCAAGTGCTTTTGCGCAACCTGTCCCGCACAAAAAGTCAGCCCCCGGAAATGAACATGACCGGGGGCTGGAATCCGCCAAACGATAAAGGAAAAGGAGGAGAAACGCTCGGCGGGGGAAGAGATTAGATTATTCGCCGTCGCAACTGCCTTCTCTGTGCGTCCGTGCACATATGAAGCAAATAAAGTCTACCGACCATCAGCAGCCGCCGCATCCGAGGGCTCCGCAGACTGGGCAGCGTTGGTCTTGAAAACGTTTCGCTTCGCAGCGAGTCCACGGTAGCTGCTGACCAACTGCGAATTCGCCTTTGCCCCACTTTACTGCGAGTTCGCCTTCGGCCCAATGTTGAACGTCCTGCAATTGACGCCCGGCATTTTCATTTGCTGAGTTCATAATTCAATCTAGGTCAATCCCGATTCCCTGTCTGGTTGACTCCGTACGCCGCAGGCGCCAAGCGCAGTAATCAGTGCGCGCCGTGCATCGTCATGCGGGCAATGTTATCGATTTCTGCGCGCTCGTCCTCGGGATCGAAAATATTCTCGCTGACGCGATCGTCAAAGGTGTCTGCGGCGCTTTGCCGCAGCGCGGCGTATTCAGTCTCACGCCAGGCGCGCGGCAGTTCGGTTGATTTCCCGCTGCGAAATGCGTTGTGCTTCATGGTTTCCTCTCACGCCGGACGGTATGCCGGCATCACTGCACCCTATTCCCTAATTCGGCGGCGATCTGTGCGACAGCATACATAGCGGCGGCGGCGTGAAAGACGAGTTACTTTGCACTCTGTTTCATATTCCCGCTCTTGTGCGCCGGGTTGGCGAAAAAAGCCGCGTAATCCCTGTCCCTCGGTCAGTCTCTGCGGCAATTGCAGGCCTACATGACCGAACCGGTCCATCGTTCATCCACATCCGCGATGAAATGAAGATCGCCGGCAAATCGGGTTACCTCGTGGTCTGACCGCAGCTCAGCTTCCGCTGCCTCGGAGTCCAGGCGCAGGAAGCAGGAACAATGGCGAATTTGTCCGACCTTTACGGGAAGAATTCTCAGACGCGTCACGTTTCCGTACTTCGCGCAAACCGATTCAATCGCCAATCTCAGGTCTTGTTCGTTCAGGAACGGCGGAAAGCCATCTTTCAGGGCTTTGTTCATGGGCATGCCTATGTAAATATTGCTGTTGATACCGGAATCTTGGCATGCAGCCCGATGTTTTCAGGGCTGGTAACGGTCTGTTGTTCTATTGCGCCGCTTTGACAGGCGGCGATTGCACAAACATCCATCCGATAGTTGGCGATCAGGATTGTCGGAGGGTGGATGGCTTCAATCAGTTCGTCTCTGATCTATTCGATCCGGTGGATAACCTAATGGCTGTTTCTTATCGTTTTCAATACTGGCGGCGCGGGTATGGTGTGGCCCAATCATGGGACTGGCAAGCACAATTAGATTCCTTTTTGGCACGCATGCATTTGTCCGCGGATTTGTGACCGTCGATGCTTGCAGCGTTCTTGCGCGGAATGGATAATCGCCCGGGGGTGCAATCGGACCACCGGCACGCGGATTTGCAGTTGTTGTTTAGGACCTGTATAGCAATGCTTACAGCACCCCTTGGCTGGCAGAAGCGAGCCGAAGCTCGCCGGGCATGCTTGCAGGTAATGACTATGTAGTGGCGTTTGGCAAGCTTGGAATCCTATATGGCAGTAACCGGTCGTATTCTTTCTTCACCACCGCGTAGCACTCGCATACGCGCGATTCCAGTCTTGTCCGATTCAGCACCTTGATGTGGCCGCGGCTGTAGTGAATCAATCCGTCCGCCTGCAAACGGCCGGCGGCCTCGGTCACGCCCTCCCGGCGTACGCCCAGCATATTGGCGATCAACTCCTGCGTCATCACCAGTTCATTGCCTTGCAAGCGGTCCAGGCTCAACAGCAGCCAACGGCATAGTTGCTGATCCAGCGCATGGTGCCGGTTGCACACAGCAGTCTGCGCCATCTGTGTAAGCAACGCCTGCGTGAAACGCAGCGCCAAATGCTGCAAATTACCGTTCAGCGCGAATTCCTTTTTCATGACACTCGCCTTGAGCCGGTAGCCGTTGCCTGCGCTTTGGACCACCGCCCGGTTCGGCGTAGTTTCGCCTCCCATGAACAAGGCGATGCCGACCAAGCCGCAGTTACCGGTGATCGCGATTTCCGCCGAGGCGCCGTTTTCCATGACGTAGAGCAGCGAGACGATGCTGGTGGTCGGAAAATACAGGTAGCTCATGCGACCGCCGGACTCGTAGAGTGCCCAACCCAGCGGCATCGATATGAGTTCCAGATCGGGCAGCAGCCGCGCGAAATCTTCAGCGGGCAGGGCCGCGAGAACATGGTTTTGCATTGGAGTATGCGGCGAAGACATGGCTATCGTCTCCTTACATCATGGATGTGTTACCGATATCATCAAAGTCCAAAACACGGCGCGGCAACGAAGATTGATTCCACAACGTCTGCTCTATATGCACGCTCTTTTTTGAGGTATTTTCTTCCCGTCCCGGCGGACAGACTTTCGGCAGCCTATGTGAAATGCAAGGCCGAAATAGCTGTAAGCGTGCCGCCATACTTGCCCAGCAGTTTGACGCACGAAGGAGAAATGATCAGGAAGCTAGCGCGATGATCGTTCGCGTGTCTTCGCCGGATTACGATTCCTTGCTCAATAAGCCTGGCCAATTTGCGGCGTACCGTCGTGCGCGAAGTGATATTCGTCAGGAAAAGCTGTTTCAGTGTTAGTGGTTGCCCCTGCTCTTCCGCATATCCGACTTCTATGACGATGTCAAAATCTGCGACCGACTTGAGAAAAGGTAATTGCAGCCTTTCAAACTCCCTGATTTTTTTCAACCCAGTAAATAACTTCATGATTTATATGGTTTTCGTTTTTGCAAACTTATTTATAGTGTGGCTCAATCATGACGCTGGCAAGCACAATTAGGTTCCGTTTTGGCGCACATGACATTGCTAACGACTGCAAGAGGCGTTTCGGTCCGCCGTAAATCAATCTCCGGGAACCGATCAAAAAACGTTCAGCCTCAAATGGCATGCCTTGACTGGCAGAAGCGAGCCCAGGCTCGCCGGGCGTTCCACGTTTTCACCGCGTCGTCAGTCCCCGCCTGGGTGACAGCGCGGGCGTGTGTTCGCGGCCGCACAGACCTCTCCTGCAGTGCAAGCTAAAATTGTTGTAAGGATTGAGGGCGATGTACTGCCGGGCGTGCGCGGCAACTGCCTCCGGGCAACCAAATGAA
>Ga0209514_10001149_pt1 | contig 48414 bp, 38 predicted proteins | sample Subgrocontami58m_FD_187452 | JGI IMG/M metagenome (GOLD analysis project Ga0209514, IMG submission 187452) | Subsurface groundwater microbial communities from S. Glens Falls, New York, USA - GMW37 contaminated, 5.8 m (SPAdes) (version 3) | ecosystem: Environmental > Aquatic > Deep subsurface >... | reverse complement strand
AAGTGACTCGATGTCCCTCCAATACCGAGAGGTTGCCTGATGAGCAGGGAGCAGGGGCCCCGCGCAGCGGGGATGCGACCGGCCGCGATTGCCGCCGGACGCCGACAGTGGCTGCGCGATATCCATGACACCGGAACGGAGGCGGCGGGGTGAGTGAGGTCCTGCTCGAGTGCTCGGAGTTGTCCAAGCGCTTTGGCGGGGTGGTGGCGCTCGCCGAGGTGGGATTTTCCATCCAACGTGGCGAGATCTACGGACTGATCGGACCGAACGGCGCCGGCAAGACCACACTGTTCAATGCGCTCACGGGTATTTACGCGCCCGATGGCGGCGTCTTCCGCTTTGCGGGCGAAACCATTTCAGGTCTCGGGTCCGATCACATCGCTGCGCGCGGAATCGCCAGGACGTTCCAGAATATTCGGCTGTTCGGCAACCTGTCCGCTTTGGACAACGTGATGATAGGGCGCCACGTGCGCACGCGCGCAGGCGTGTTGGGCGCGGTGCTGCGTACGCGCGCGGTGCTCGAAGAAGAAGCCGAGATAGAGAAGCGCGCGCTCGGTCTGCTCGGATATGTCGGCATTGCGGATCGCGGCAACGATGTCGCGCGCGAGCTTGCCTACGGCGACCAGCGGCGGCTGGAGATTGCGCGTGCGCTTGCGACCGATCCGAAGCTTCTGGCGCTCGATGAGCCGGCTGCCGGCATGAACGCGACCGAAACGCAGGCGTTGGAGAGACTGCTCAGGCGCGTGCGCGCCGACGGCACGACTATTCTTCTGATCGAGCACGACATGAAACTCGTGATGCGCCTGTGCGACCAGGTAATGGTGCTCGACTATGGACGAAAAATCGCCGATGGCCCGCCGCGCGAAGTGCAGCGCGACCCGCGCGTGATCGAGGCCTACCTTGGCGGCGCCGGCGTCGGTGGCGCGGCTGAGGTGGCGCCATGAAGCTGCTCGAGCTAAAGGGGCTGGAGGTATCCTATGGCGGCATCAAGGCGGTCAAGGGCATAGACCTCGCCGTCGCTGCGGGAGAGCTGGTGTGTTTGATCGGCGCCAATGGTGCGGGAAAGACCACCACGCTCAAGGCGATTGCCGGCTTGCTGCCGGTCCCGGCACAGGCAATTCGCTACGATGGGGCGAGCGTCGGGAGCATGCGCGCGTTCGAATTGGTGCGCCGGGGCTTGGCGCTGGTGCCGGAGGGCCGCGGCGTTTTCGGCCAGCTTACGGTGGCGGAAAACCTTGGCATGGGCGCCTATGTGCGCAGCGATGCGGCGGCGGTGAAGAGCGATCTCGCGCGCGTGTTCGGTTTGTTTCCGCGGCTGGCAGAGCGGCGCAGCCAGTCAGCGGGTACGCTCTCGGGCGGCGAACAGCAAATGCTCGCCATCGGCCGCGCTCTGATGAGCCGGCCGAAACTGTTGTTGCTGGACGAGCCCAGCATGGGGCTGGCTCCACTCATGGTGCAGAAGATCTTCGCGACCATCATGGAGGTTTCGAAAGAGGGGGTCACCATCCTGCTGGTGGAACAAAACGCCAGGCTCGCGCTGGAAGTCAGCCGCCGCGGTTATGTCATGGAGTCAGGGTTGATCACGCTTTCGGGGCCCGCGCACGATCTGCTCGTCGATCCGAAAGTGCGTGCTGCCTACTTGGGCGAAGCCAGCTGAGAACCCGTCGTAAAACAAATCTTGTAGCGAGCCGACATCGCCGCGCTAAGCGTCCAGATAGTCGACCAGCCGCCCGCTGGTTTGGCGCAGGCGCCGGCTCATCAGCTTGGCGATGCGCGTGAGCAGCTTCAGCGCGAGCGCGGGACGCTCTTCGCACAGGCGTTGGAACCCCGCCTGGGTGAGCGCTAGCAGCACCGATGGTTCTGTTGCAACGCAGGTCGCGGAGCGCGGCTCGCCGTCGATCAGCGCCAGCAGTTCCTGCTGATATGCTTTGCCCGTCCCGAGAGGGCGCATCGCCGATGCCTTATTCAACAGTGCCGACACGGATGCCTATCCATTCAAGTACGGGGAGGACCGCCCCTTCACCTTGCCTTATCGGCAGCGCTGCAAAGACCTTGAAGCGGGCGTTCGACCCGCGCTCGCGCTTACTTTACTTTGGCAAGATCGGCTTCGGTGGTGAACGAATCGGCGTAGAACTCTTCAGGCGGCAGCGCGCATTGGGCGCTGAAGTCGCGCCGTGCCGCCTCGACCATCACGGGCGCGCCGCAGGCGTACACCTGGTAGCCGGAGAGATCGGGCAAATCCGCCAGCACGGCGCGATGGACGAAGCCGCTGCGCCCTGCCCAGGCGTCCTCGGGCAGGGCGTCGGACACTACGGGTATATAGCGGAAATGGGCATGCTCGGTCGCCCAGCGCCGGGCGAGGTCGTCCATGTACAGATCGTGCGGACGGCGCGCGCCCCAGTACAGCGTCATCGGCCGCGTAATGCCTTTGTGAAATGCATGCTCGATGACGGCCTTGATCGGCGCAAAACCGGTGCCGCTCGCGAGCAGCACCATCGGCTTATCGCTGTCTTCACGCAGAAAGAAGGTGCCGTGCGGTCCTTCGAAGCGCAGGATGTCGCGCACTTTCATCTTTTCGAATACGTGATCGGTAAATGCGCCTCCGGGCATGTGGCGTACGTGAATCTGCAGCAATGCGTCGTCATGTGGCGCAGTGGCCATGGAATAGCTGCGTCGCTTGCCGTCCTTGAGCAGGAACTCGATATACTGCCCGGCCAGGTATTGCAGGCGCTCGCTTGCCGGCAGCTTGAGCGAAATCACCGCCACATCCGGCGCAGGCCTGTCTACGGTCTGCACGCGGCAGGGGAGTATCTTGATTTGCTGGTCCTTGATGGCACTGACCTCGCGGCATTCGATGACGATGTCGCTCAAGGGGCGCGCAACGCAGAAAAGAGCGAGCCCCTTGGCCTGTTCTTCGGCCGACAGGGCGCTTTCGGCGTGCTTGCCGTAATCGACTTTGCCCTCGAGCAACTTGCCCTTGCAGCTGCCGCAGGCGCCGTTGCGGCAGCCGTAGGCCAGAGCGAAGCCTTCGCGCAATGCGGCGACGAGGACGGTCTCGTCCGGCTCGACCTGGAAGCTGTGGCCGCTGGGCCGGATGGTGACTGCGTAAGACATGGATCAACTCGGCGTTGCGAGAGCGGGTACAATTTTACTATGAAGAAGCTACTTATCGTTGGCTGTGGCGATATCGCGCTGCGCGCGCTGCCGCAGGCACTGCGAAATTTCGAGGTTCTCGGCCTGGTTCGCTCGCGCGCGCAGGCCGAGCGCATTGCCGCGGCGGGCGCCGCGCCGATCGAAGGCGATCTCGACCATCCCGCGACGCTGTGCGCGCTCACCGGGTGCGCAGACCTGGTCTTGCATCTGGCGCCGCCGGGCGAGAGCGGAGAGCGTGACCAGCGCACAGCGAACCTTGTCGCGGCACTGTCGGCGCGGCCACCCGAGCGCCTGGTCTACATCAGCACCAGCGGCGTCTATGGTGATTGTCGCGGCGCCTGGGTCGACGAAGAGTGGCCGCTCGCGGCGCGCAATGCGCGCGCCGCGCGCCGGGTGGATGCGGAACGCATGCTGCTTGCCTGGGGAACGCAAGGCGGCGCCCGCGTGAGTATCCTGCGCGTGCCGGGAATTTACGCGGCCGAGCGCTTGCCGCTCGCCCAGCTAAGACGCGGTGCCCCGGTGTTGCGTGCCGAAGACGACGTCTACACCAATCATATCCACGCCGACGATCTCGCGGCCGTCTGCCTGATCGCGCTCGAACGCGGCGCCGCCGGGCGCGCATACAATGCGAGCGACGACAGCGTAATGAAGATGGGCGATTATTTCGATCTGGTTGCCGATCGCGGGCGCCTGCCGCGTCCTCCCCGCATTACGCGCGCGGCGGCCGAAGCAGGCGCAATTGCGGAAGGTCTCATGTCGTTCATGCGCGAATCACGGCGCCTAGTCAATACACGCATGAAAGCCGAGTTGGGCGTACGACTGCGATACCCGACGGTGCAAGATGGCGTGCCGGCAGCGGTGACGCTCTGAACCGATGCAGCGCCTGCTCGTCCTCACCAGCCTGCCCGACCGCGAGAGTGCCGAGAGGCTCGCGCGCCTGCTCATCGAAGAGCGGCTCGCCGCGTGCGTCAACATTCTTGCTCCCTGCAGCTCGGTCTACCGCTGGAACGGCGAAACGCAACAGGACGAGGAGCATCCACTCCTGATCAAGACCGCCGCGGATCGCTATGCGGAGCTGGAGGCAGCAATCCGCGCCAACCATCCGTATGAACTTCCGGAAATCGTCGCGGTCTCAATAAGCCATGGCCTGCCGGCCTATCTGCAATGGGTCGAATCCGAAACGCGCGGCAGCGCTTCGACCTGAGGCCAATCCCCACATGCAAATCAACCTCTACCGCATTGTCGCTTTGTTGTTGTCGCTGTGCCTGCACGGATTCGCCGGCGCGCAAGACCTGCTCGACCCGGCGCTGGCGTTCAAATTCTCGGCGCGGCCGCTCGACGCGCAGACACTCGAAGTGCGCTATCAGATTGCCGACGGTTACTACATGTACCGCGACAAGTTCAAATTCGCGGTCGAGCCCGCCGCAATGAAACTGGGCGAGGCGCAATTCCCGAAGGGCGAGATTCACAATGACGAGTTCTTCGGCAAAGTCGAAACCTACCGCAAGGAAGTGCGTATCCAGCTACCGCTCGTACGCGATGCAGCCGCCACTACGTTCAAGCTGGCGGTCACGTCGCAGGGCTGCGCCGACATAGGCGTCTGCTACATACCGCAAGTGCAAACCGCGTCGATCGACCTCGCGGCGCTTGCACCCGCGTCGTCTTCGCCGCCGGCTGCGTCTTCCGCGTTGACCGAGGCCGCGCGCGCGCCAACTTCGTCCGCTGTGATCGGCGAGGAGGCGCGCTTCGAGAAACTGCTCGCCTCCGGCAGCCTGTGGCTGATTGCGCTCGCCTTTTTTGGCGCCGGCGTTTTGCTCGCCTTCACGCCTTGCGTGCTGCCCATGGTCCCGATCCTGTCCGGCATTATCGTCGGCGAAGGTCGCGATGCCACCCGCATCCGCGCCTTCACGCTGTCCGCCGCCTATGTGCTGGGCATGTCCATCACTTATACGGCGATCGGCATCGGCGCCGCTTTGTCGGGCAGCCTGTTGTCTGCAGCGCTGCAAAACCCCTGGGTGCTGTCGGTCTTTGCTGGCGTTTTCGTGCTGTTGGCGCTGTCGATGTTCGGTTTCTACGAATTGCAGCTGCCCCCTGCCTTTCACACCAGAATCAGCGCCGCGAGCAGCCGGTTGAAGGGCGGGCATGTCGGCGCGGTCGTGCTGATGGGCGTGTTCTCTGCCGCCATTGTCAGTCCCTGCGTGGCGGCGCCGCTAGCCGGGGCGCTGCTCTATATCAGCCAGACGCGCGACGTGGCGCTCGGCGGTACCGCCTTGTTCGCCATGTCCATCGGCATGGGCGTGCCGCTCATACTGGTGGGCGTGTTCGAAGGCGCGTTCCTGCCAAAATCTGGCCATTGGATGAAATCGGTGAAACATTTCTTCGGCGTCCTGCTGCTCGCCGTGGCGATCTGGATCGTCTCGCCGGTGCTGCCGGTCGCAGCGTTGATGCTCGCCTGGGCCACTTTGCTGATCGGCTCGGCCATGGTGCTGCGTGCGATCGACCCGCTGCCGCCGGAGAGCGGAACCGCAGCGCGCCTGTGGAAAGGCGTCGGCGTCCTCGCGCTGGTGGCCGGCGTGGCGCTCGCGATCGGCGCTTTTTCGGGCAGCCGCGATGTGCTGCGGCCGCTCGCCGGGCTCATGGGTGGCGCGGCGCTCGAAGCGCACTCTGTGCGCTTCGAGCGCGTAACCAACCTGGCCGAACTCCAGACGCGCCTGCGCGATCCCGGCAAGCCGGTGATGCTCGATTTTTACGCCGACTGGTGCGTGTCGTGCAAGGAAATGGAGAAATTTACTTTTTCCGACGCGCGCGTAAGAGCCAAGTTCGAAGGGATGCTGCTGCTGCAGGCCGACGTCACCGCCAATTCGGCCGAGGACAAGGCCCTGCTCAAGCGCTTCAGCTTGTTCGGTCCGCCGGGCATCATATTCTTCGATCGCCAGGGCAGGGAGATTCAAGGACTGCGCGTGATCGGTTACCAGAGCGCCGAGCGCTTTCTCGCCGCCCTCGATCACGCAACGGGTCCGTGATTGTTTGCCATGCTCGCGCCGATTTGGAACGCGTGCAGCAGCAGGGATCATTCCTCCCCCGCGTTCCGGGCCCGGGTCCGTTGCCGGACCAGCGCTCCACGCGAGGACACGGGGTCGGCGTGTTGGCGACGGACTAAATGATGCTAGCCGCCGCGACCTGGGATTACATTATCGTCGGCGCCGGCTCGGCAGGCTGCGTACTCGCCAACCGGCTCAGCGCGTCGGGGCGCTTTCGCGTGCTGCTGCTCGAAGCCGGGCCGCGCGATTCCAATCCGTGGATCCATGTTCCGCTTGGCTACGGCAAGCTGTTCACCGACCCGCGCTGCAACTGGATGTTCGAGAGCGAGCCCGAGGCCGAACTCAATAACCGGCGCATTATCCAGCCGCGCGGCAAGGTGCTGGGCGGATCGAGCTCGATCAACGGTCTATTGCATGTGCGCGGCCAGCGCGAGGACTTCGATCACTGGGCCGGCCTGGGCAATCGCGGCTGGGGCTACGCGGACGTGCTGCCCTATTTCAAGAAATCGGAAGACTTTCAGCATGGTGCCGGCCCCTACCACGGCGTGGGCGGACCGCTTGCGGTTTCCAGCCTGCCCGAGCCGCACGAACTTTGCGACGCTTTCATCGACGCCGCGCAGCAGGCCGGGCATGCGCGCAACGATGATTTCAACGGCGCAAGCCAGGAGGGTGTGGGCTATTTCCACGTGAACGCGCGCAACAGCCGGCGCTGCAGCACGGCCGTCGGCTATCTGCGCCCGGCGCAAAAGCGCACTAACTTGCGCGTGATCACCGCAGCGCGCGCGACGCGAGTGCTGTTCGAGGGCAAGCGCGCGACCGGCGTCGAATACGACGCGGTCGGACGCAGGCAGGAGGTGCGGGCAGCGCGCGAGGTGATACTTTCGGCCGGCGCGATCCAGTCGCCGCAATTGCTGCAGCTCTCGGGTGTAGGGCCTGCCGCGCTGCTGGCGCGGCACCAGATCGCGCTGGTACACGCGTCGCCCGCTGTCGGTGCCGATCTGCAGGACCACCTGCAGGCACGCCTGGTATATCGATGCACGCGCGCCATCACCATCAACGACGACATGATGAGTTGGTGGCGTCAACTGAAAATCGGGATGCGCTACCTATTGCTGCGCAAGGGGCCGCTAACGGTGAGCGCCGGTTATGCGGGCGGGTTCTTTCGCACCCGCGCCGAGCTGGAAACACCGGACGTTGAATCGCTCTTCCTCACCTTCAGCATGGGCAAGATGGGAGAAGGGCTGCACCGGTTCTCCGGTTTCACCGCCTCGATCTGCCAGTTGCGGCCGCAAAGCCGCGGCAGCGTGCGCATCAATTCGGCCGACCCCCTGGCCGCGCCGGCGATTCAGCCCAACTACCTCTCGGCCGAAGATGATCGCGCCACCATGGTGCGCGGCGTCAAACTGCTGCGTGGGATCATGTCGCAGCCGGCAATGACAGCCTACGTGTCGGCCGAATACGAACCGGGCGCAGGGGTTGCGAGCGACGCCGCATTGCTCGATTACATCCGCGCCAAGGGCATCACCATCTATCATTCGAGTTGCACCTGCAAGATGGGGAGCGGCGCGGGCGCGGTGGTCGATGATCGTCTGCGCGTGCATGGCTTGGGGGCATTGCGCGTGATCGATGCCTCGGTAATGCCCTCCGTCGTGTCGGGCAACACCAACGCCGCAGTCGTCATGATTGCCGAAAAAGGCGCGGACATGGTGCTGGAGGACGCACGCTAGCTTCGCCGCACGCAGTGCTCGGCAGGGGATTTCCCAGACACCGAACGACTTGCCCCCTCCGGGCAAAGGCAGGCAGGCTCATCAAAGGCGGCAGTGAGAGTCTGCACATTACGGCAGTTCTTCGATCGAAAATAGTGTATTGGATTCAGTCATTAGCTGCAGCGCAGCGGTCGGTAGGAGATCGCTATACGGCGCCAATTCTCGTGTCAGGAAGTGCTTACTTACCGTCTGCATGACGCAGTGGCTTTTTTTGGCGGAGGCCTCTCTGCAGCCGACGCCAAGCCAATTATAATGGCGCGACCGCTCAGTCAAGAGAAGAAAAATGAGAAAGCACATCACGGGAATTGACCATGTGGTTATCACGGCGCGCGATCTGGACGCGATTTCCGACACCTATTCGCGCATGGGTTTTACCCTCACCCCCCGTGGCGACCATACGCTGGGTTCGCAGAACCACTGCGTCATGTTCAGCCACGATTATTTCGAATTGTTGACGGTACCGCAGCGCCTGCCGGGCCGCGAGTATTACTACGACTTTGCGCGCATCGGCGATGGCGCAGCCGCGGTCGCGCTCAAGACCGACAACGCGCGCGGCGCCTACGGCGAACTCAGCGCGGCGGCGCTTGCGCCATCGGAGCCGGTCGATTTTTCGCGTCCGGTGCAGCTTGCGCAGGGCACGCGCAATGCATCGTTTCGCATCACGCAGCTCGGCTTGGAGCACACGCCGGGTGCGCAGGTGTTTGTGTGCCAGCATTTCACCCGCGATCTGGTTTGGCGTCCCGAATACCAAACCCATGCCAACACGGCTACGGGCCTTGCTGCTCTCGCCATACTCAGCGGCGACGTGCGCGCTACCGCGGCGGCTTACGAACGGTTGTTCGATGTAAAGGCGAAGGCTATTGACGAAGGACAATTGATCAACACCGGCGACACGCCCATAGCCGTAGCGAGCGAGCGCGCGCTGGCGAAAAGGCTGCCGGGTGTCTGGATCAGTGCGCGTCATGAACCCTGCATCGCAGCGCTGTTCATCCGCGTGGCCGACCGCAACGCGGCGGAAAATGTCTTGCGCGCAGGCGGTCTGCATCCGACGCGTATGCCTGATGGGTCGGTCGCCATCGGTGCGGCCGAAGCGCACGGCGTCGCGCTGGTATTCGGCTGAATCGGGACTGGCGCCGCAGCAAACTCAGGCTTACTCCCTTTAAGCCGGAGTTGCAGGAAGCAGGCAGGGTGCCTCAGTTGCGCATCCAATCTTCTCCCTGTTTTTGGAAGCTGCGAATTCGCAACTTCCAAAAACAGGGAGATGCGTACAAACCCAATTCCTCGCTAACTCCGTCAACCCGGCATCATTAGCGACTATTGACCTTCCTTCATCCATTGCGCCGCGTCGAGCGCGTAGTAGGTGAGGACACCGTCAGCGCCTGCGCGCTTGAATGCGAGCAAGGCTTCCATGGCGCAGACGCGCTCGTCGATCCAGCCGTTCATGCTGGCTGCTTTGAGCATGGCGTACTCGCCACTCACCTGGTACACGAATGTCGGCGCCTTGAATTCGTCCTTTACCCGGCGCACGATGTCGAGGTACGGCATGCCCGGTTTCACCATCACCATGTCTGCGCCTTCTTGCAGGTCCAGTCCGACTTCCCACAGCGCCTCATCCGAATTGGCGGGGTCCATCTGGTACGTGAACTTGTTGCCTTTGCCCAGGTTCGACGCGGAGCCGACCGCATCGCGAAACGGCCCGTAATAGCCAGACGCGTATTTGGCCGAATAAGCCATGATGCGCGTATGGATGAATTCATTCTTGTCCAGCGCGCAGCGAATGCGGCCTACGCGACCGTCCATCATGTCCGATGGCGCGACGATATCCACCCCGGCCACGGCCTGCGCGAGCGCCTGCCTTTCCAGAACCGCGAGCGTGATATCGTTGAGGATGTAGCCGCTCGCATCTACCACACCATCTTGACCATGACTGGTGTAAGGATCTAGAGCCACATCGCACATGACGCCCAGCTCGGGAAATTCGGCCTTGAGCTTGGCGACCACACGCGGGATCAACCCCTTCGGGTTGGTTGCTTCCTTGCCGTCCAAACTCTTGAGTTTGGCGTCGATCACGGGGAACAGCGCGATCACGGGAATCTTCAGCTTGAGGCAGCGTTCGGCCACGGCAAGCAGTTTGTCCAAGGTCATGCGCTCGACCCCCGGCATGGACGGCACTGCCTGAGTCTTCCTCGCACCTTCCATCACGAAAACCGGGTAAATAAGATCGTTGCTGGTGAGCACATGCTCGCGCATCAGCCGGCGCGTAAAGTCGTCGCGCCGCATTCGACGCATGCGTACCGTTGGGAAACTCCCATAGATGTTCATGTCTTGTGGCCTTTCCAATCAACGGGTTATAGAAATCAGGCGACAGTTTGAATTTTTCCGAAACTTTTCTGCGGATTTGAAATCTTAACATCAGATGGCTGGTGCCATCTCCCGCTTCTCCTCCCTGAGCGGGTGCCTTAATTCGATTTAAGGCGTTCTTGCCCCCGGTCCTAATCCCCTTTAGCCGGGGGCTTTTTTTGTGCGTCGTTGCTCACGATACCGAACCAGCCGCCGATTATCTCTTCGGCTTCGTCTACGCCTTGCTTATCGGGACTGGAAAATAGCTGGGCAGTGTAATTATCCGCGTAATTCTTCTTTAGCTCGGCCCGAACCTGGCGCAGCGTCTGCTGCGCGTGGTGACGCGTTAGCTTGTCCGCCTTGGTCAGGAGCACGTGCACCGGTTTGCCTGTGCTCGAGAACCAGTCGAGCATCTGCCGGTCGAGCGCTGTGAGCGGATGGCGTGCGTCCATGATCAGCACCATGCCGAAGAGCGATCCACGCGTTTGCAGATAGGTCGAGAGCAAATCCTCCCAATGCGCGCGCAGTTCGCGCTGCACCTTCGCATAGCCGTATCCCGGCAGGTCGACGAGGAAGGCGCCGCCCGGAAGGCTGAAGAAATTGATCTGCTGCGTGCGCCCGGGTGTTTTGCTCACAAATGCGAGGCGGTGATGGTCGGCGAGCGCATTGATGGCGCTGGATTTGCCCGCGTTGGAGCGTCCGGCGAAAGCGATCTCCGGACCCAGCGGCGGCGGCAGATCGGTCAGAAGATGGGCAGTGATATGGAAAGTGGCGCCGCGAAACAACGACATGGCAGTGGAGACCGACATAGCGGAAAGTCGGATAGAATATCAGCTTTTTCGCCACATCCGGCTTCCGGGAGCACGAGCATGAAACGCATCATGGCGCTTGCCGCAGTGTTCGCTGCGTCCACCGCGGTGGCGGCCGAAGCGCCGTTCAAAGGCGACGCCGCCAAGGCGCAGCCCATCGTCAATCAAGTCTGCGCAGCCTGCCACGCAGTCGATGGCAACAGCCAGATTGCGGCAAATCCCAAGCTGGCCGGTCAAATCCCGGAATACTTCTATAAGCAGCTCATCAATTTCAAACCGGCGCCGGGCAAGAAAGCCGAACGCGAAAGTGCCGTCATGGCGGGTATGGTGGCCGCCTTGTCGCCTGACGACATGCGCAATCTCGCCGCCTATTATGCGGGCCAGGCAGCCAAACCCGGCGCAGCGAGGAGCAAGGATTTGGTCGCATTGGGACAGAAACTTTACCGCGGCGGCATCGCCAATAAGAATCTTCCCGCCTGCGCTTCCTGCCACGGGCCAAACGGGGCCGGCATACCGGCGCAGTACCCGCGCCTCTCGGGCCAGCAAGCCGAATATGTCGAGGCGCAACTTAAAGCATTCCGTACGGGCGAGCGCGCCAACGACCCCTACGGCATGATGCGCGGCGTGGCCGGGAAAATGTCCGACCGCGAAATCCAGGCAGTTTCGGATTACATCGCCGGATTGCACTGAACGCCGTACCGAAGGGCGCAACGCCGCTTTTCAATTGACAGGCGTCGATGGCGCTTTCGCGCTCCGGCAAATTCCTTTTTGGACGGAATAAGTCCGGCGGTCCGACTGTTCAATCCTGCATGGCGGCCATACATACACAGGAGGGCAGTATGACGAGGCTCCAGGCAGTGGGGTTACATGGGCAAGGCCGCCTACCTCCGGGCCTAGGACCGGAAACCTGGCGGCAAGAGCGCAGACGGCGTCAACCAGGTGTGGCACGTCGTCGCGTGCTAAGCCCGGCATTGCCATGATGCGAATATGGAGAGCGTAGAAATTGCGGCCCATATCCCCCGCTTGCGGCGCTATGCGCGCGCATTGGTAGGGGATGGTCATCGGGCGGACGACTTGGTGCAAGACACGCTGGAGCGCTCGTTGACCAAGTTCCATCTTTGGCGAAGCGGGAGCGATTTGCGCGCCTGGTTGTTCACTATCATGCATAACGTATTTATCAATCAACTGAAGGCACGGCGCGAATTTGCGCTGGACGATGTCGCCGAGGCCGCGCTGCAAAGCGCGCCGCAGTCCGATCCGCTGGAAATGCGCGATTTGGACGCTGCGCTGCGGCTGTTGCGCGCGGAACAGCGCGAAGTGCTGCTGCTGGTGGGCCTTGAGCAATTGAGTTATGCGGAGGCGGGCAAGGCATTGGGTATTCCGATTGGCACCGTGATGTCGCGCCTGTCACGGGCGCGCGAGCGGCTGCGTATACTGATGTCGGGTGCGGGTGCGCCGGCAGTAAACAACCTAAAAGTGGTGAAATGAGCAACGTGACCGAGTTCGATTTGCACGCCTATGCCGATGGGCAACTGGATGACGCGCGCCGCGTCCTGGTGGAGGCGCATCTAGCACACGACGCCGAGGCGGCCGAGAGCGTGCGCATCTGGCGCAAGCAAAATGAGATGCTGCGGGCCCTTTATAATCCGGTGTTGAACGAGCCTATAGCGCAGAGACTGCTCGATGTGGGCGCGACGCGCTGGCGCTGGCCATCCTATGCCATCGCTGCGGCGGCTATCGGCTTGAGCTTCGCGCTGGGATGGATATTGCACGCCAATCAGACCGACGTTCTTACGCAGATTGCGACTCTGCCGCGGCGCGCGGCAGTAGCACATGCGATCTATGTGCCCGAAGTCAGACACCCGGTCGAGGTTGGTGCCGATCAACAGGACCACCTGGTGCAATGGCTGTCCAAGCGCCTGGGTACCGGGCTCAAGGTGCCGCGGTTAAAGCAGCAAGGGTTCGAACTGGTGGGCGGGCGGCTGCTTCCTGGCGGCGGGGGTCCGGTGGCGCAGTTCATGTACCAGGACGCCAAAGGCAAGCGCATAACATTGTATGTGTCCATCAGGGACACCGAGCCGAGCGACACGGCCTTCCGCTTTAGCCAGGAAGGCGAGATCGGGGTGTTCTATTGGATTGAGGGCAAGCTCGGCTATGCGCTGTCCGCGAATATGGATCGCGAAGAATTGTTGGCCATTGCCACAGCCGTGTACCACCAACTCAATTCCTAGAACGCGCTGACAATCACCACCTACGACGCATTGCGCGTCGCCTGTGGGGATGCTCTGCACCCAGTTCAGATCCGATCGGCTACCCCGAGCGCGACCGCAGCCTCGGCGCCGCGCGGCCGTCGGCGCGCGAAGCGCTCCTGCAGCTGTTCAAAGCACATGTAAATCAGCGGCGTGATGTAGAGGTGAGCACCTGCTACAGCAGGCGGCCTCCGATAACCGCACGACCCAGGGGATTGCGCGCATCGCCGCGGGATTCGAGCGTAGGGTCTAGCGTCGTTTGTTACTATCGGACTGTTGCTGGCTGTCCGGCGGCAGGACGAGCGCCCCCTTGGAGCCGCAGGCCTGGAGCAGAACGCAGATCAGAAAGGCGCAAAGCGTGACACGCATGGCAAGATCCTAACATGGGAGCCGTTCCTCTGAGACCGATGGACGAGAGCGAATTCATCCGCCTGGCAGCGCACACGCTGCAGGAAATCGACCGTCGCATCGAGGCGAGTCGCATCGACGCCGACTGCGGGTACGCGGGCGGCAGCGTTCTGGAAGTCGAATTCGAGGACGGCAGCAAGATCATCGTCAACATCCAAGCCGCGGTGCGGGAAATCTGGGTGGCCGCAAGATCCGGCGGACATCACTTCGTGCGCGAACACGGGCGTTGGGTCAGTACCCGTGACGGTACGGAATTGTTCGCGTCGCTGTCAGCCTGTATCGGCCAACAGTCGGGGCAGGTGGCGAATTTGGCCGGGGAATCCTAGGCCGAAGCGCGATCAGACGGCACGCGCGCCGATTGTGGCCCGCGCAAGTGTGCGCCCTAGAACAACTGGGTCTTGACTTCGTCTGGACTGCGGGTAGCGTCGCTGGGCGCAGCCTGCTTTTGCGCCGCCGGGATGTTTTCGCGATAGAAATACTCGGTGATCTTGCCGTCGCTCGCCGCGTGCCCGGTTTCTGGATTTACGTTGACGCTCGCGATCCCCTCTGGAGCCTGCTGGAACGCTTCGTCCACGCCCTTGAGCGCCTTGCTCATGTAATTCATCCAGATGGGCAATGCAGCGGCGCTGCCGGTTTCAGTATTGCCGAGTTTGCGCGGCGCATCGAAGCCGATCCACGCGACCGCAGTCAGGCTAGGCTGATAGCCGGCGAACCAGGCATCGACCATGTCGTTGGTGGTCCCCGTCTTTCCGGCCAGGTCCTTGCGCCCGAGGGACTTGGCGCGCGCAGCGGTGCCGTAGCGCACGACGTCGTGCAGCATGCTGTCCATTACGAAGGCGTTGCGTGCATCGATCACGCGCAAGCTTTCGTCACCGGCTTGTGGCGGCTGCGCCTGGGCGAGGATATTGCCGCGGTCGTCGACGATGCGTTGCACCAGGTAGGGCTCGACGCGATACCCGCCGTTGGCAAATACCGAAAAGGCGCGCGCCATCTGCCAAGGGGTAACTGAGCCGGCGCCCAGTGCCATGGTGAGGTAGGGCGGGTGTTTGTCCGCATCGAAGCCAAAGCGCGTGATGTAATCCTGCGCATACTGCGTGCCGATCGCCTGCAGGATGCGGATCGAGACCATGTTCTTCGATTTGGCCAAGCCCATGCGCATGCGCATCGGGCCTTCATATTTGCTGTCGTAGTTGTGCGGTTCCCACGCCTGGCTGCCGGTCTGCACGGCATCGACCACTACCGGTGCGTCGTTGATGATGGTCGCCGGAGTGAAACCTTTTTCGAGCGAGGCCGAATAGATAAAAGGTTTGAAACTCGAGCCGGGTTGACGCCAGGCCTGGGTCACGTGGTTGAACTTGTTGCGGTTGAAATCGAATCCGCCCACCAGCGCGCGCACGCTTCCATCCCTTGGGCTGACGGCGATGAGGGCGGACTCGGCTTCGGGCAGCTGCACGATCTGCCATTGCCTCTTCTCGTCCTTTTGCATGCGGATTACGGCGCCGCGCCGGATCTTCTTGTTCGGCGCAGCCTTGTCGTCGAGCATCTTCTGCACGAATTTCAAGCCCTCGCCCGCAACGGTCACGACCTCGCCGCCGCGACGCATCGCCCGTACCTGCTTCGGACTGGCCTCGAGCACCACCGCCGCGAGAATGTCGTCGCTGTCTGGCAGCTCTGAGAGCTCTTCCTCAATGGCTTCGTCCGCATGCTCTTGCGCAGGCAGCTCGACATAGCCTTCGGGACCGCGGTAGCCATGGCGCTTGTCGTAGTCGAGCACGCCGCGGCGCAGTGCGGCGTAGGCGGCCTCTTGGTCGGCCTTGGTAATCGTGGTATACACGCGAAAGCCCTTGGTGTACACGTCGTCGCGGAATCGTTCGTACAGGGTCTGCCGCACCATTTCCGCCGCGTACTCGGCGCGTATGGCGTATTCGTTGCTGTCGTGCTTTACCGCAAGCTCTGCCTTTTGCGCCTCTTCAAACTGCGCGTCGGTAATAGCGCCGAGTTCGTGCATGCGCCGCAATACGTACAGCTGCCGCTGCTTGGCGCGCTTCGGATTGACCACCGGATTGAAGTTGGAAGGGGCCTTGGGCAGTCCCGCGAGCATCGCCGCCTCGGCCACGCTGATGTCTTTGAGCGCTTTGCCAAAATATATTTGCGCTGCAGCGGCAAAGCCGTAGGCACGCTGTCCAAGGTAGATCTGGTTGATATAAATCTGCAGAATCTCGTCCTTGGAGAGGCTCGCCTCGATCTTGAACGCAAGCAGCGCTTCGTACAGCTTGCGCGTGAGCGTTTTTTCGCTGGTCAGGAAGAAATTCCTTGCGACCTGCATCGTTATGGTCGAGGCGCCTTGGCGCTTGCCTCCCGTCGTCAGGTTGGAATAGGCAGCCCTGACCACGCCGAGGTAGTCGACGCCGGTATGCTGATAAAAGCGCTCATCCTCGGCCGCGAGGATGGCCTGCTTCATTATATCGGGGACTTCACCGATGGCGACGACAGCCCTGCGCTCCTCCCCGAATTCGGCCATCAGCACGCCTTCCGCACTGTAGATGCGCAACGGAATCTTTGGCCGGTAATCCGTAAGGACCTCGAGCGAGGGGAGGTGGGGATAGGCGAGCAGAATCATGAAGCCGAGGAGCAAGCCCGCAACAGCGCCCAGTCCGGCAAGAAGCAGCAGCGGGAAGGCGATGAGGCGTAACCACATGAGGGATCTGGCGACCAAGAGCTATATTCCCAGCGCTAAGGGCGCGGGCCGGATTTCGGGTTTCCAAAGCGGTGAAAAGGTCCCCTCGGACGAGGGCGCCACCCATCGCGCGATTGCATACAACAACTTTAGAGCGCGAACATTATAGCCTATCCTTGGTTCCGGGGCGCGTGCAAAACCCCGAAAACGCCGAAATCCATGGAACCATCCGTACATAATATGCTTTACATCGTCTGGACTTGTTGCTAGCATTTAACGTAAATTATATGTATAGCGTCTAACCAGGCATAGCTCAAAGGGAAATTCGCCTTGGACCTTGATATCTTCAAGCCTAAAGCGCCACCGCTTTTCGGCATGGACATCAGTTCATCTTCGGTGAAGATGGTCGAGGTCGTCGATGCAGGCAAAGGGGCGTTGCGCGTCGAGCGCTACACGATCGAGCCATTGCCGAAGGATGCGGTGGTAGACGGCAACATCACCAATCTGGAGGAGGTGGTGGAAGCGGTCAAGCGCGGCTGGAAGAAATTGGCCACGCGCACCAAGAACGTGGCCATGGCGCTGCCCACGGCCGCCGTGATCACCAAGAAGATCGTCGTCCCGGCCGGGTTGCGCGACAACGAGCTTGGCATCCAGGTCGAAACCGAGGCCAACCAGTACATCCCCTTCGCCTTGGACGAGGTCAACCTGGACTTTCAGGTTGTCGGCCCTGCGCCATCCAGCGCCGAGGAAATGGAGGTGCTGATTGCGGCATCGCGCAAGGAAAAGGTGGAGGATCGCGTCGCAGTGGCCGAGGCCGCCGGACTCAAGGCGCTGGTGATGGATGTCGAAGCCTACGCGATGCAAGCCTCATTCGACCTGATCAAGAAGCAGTTTCCCGACAGTGGCAAGGATCAGAACATCGCTTTGGTGGATATCGGCGCCAACGTTATGAATGTCACCGTGCTCCGGAACGACCAGACCGTGTACACGCGCGAACAGGCATTCGGCGGCAGCCAACTCACCCAGGACATCATGCGCCAGTACGGCATGAGCCAGGAAGAGGCCGAAAACGCCAAGCGTGCGGGCGGCTTGCCCGATACCTACGAAGCCGAGATCCTGACCCCGTTCCTGGAGAATCTGGCGCTGGAAGTGCAGCGCGCCATGCAGTTCTTTTTCACGTCCACGCAGTACAACAGCATCGAGCACATCCTGTTGACTGGCGGGTCGGCCGTAATCCCGGGACTCGAGGACATAGTGGGCTCGCGCTCCCAGATCAATACCCACGTGGCGAACCCGTTCGCGAGCATGCAGGTGTCGCCGCGCATCCAGCCGAAAAAGCTGCTTGTCGATGCGCCTTCGCTCATGGTCGCCTGCGGCCTCGCAATGCGGAGGTTCGATCCGTGATCCGCATAAATCTGCTGCCCTGGCGCGAAGCGCGCCGCAAGGCCCTCAATCTGCAGTTCTACATCCTGATCGGCATGGTTGCCGGCTTGGCTGCCTCGATCGTTCTGCTGGTCCACGGTTATTACGCCACGCGGATTGCGACCCAGACAGAACGCAACCGCTTCCTGGCGGACGAGAACGCCAAGCTGGAAAAGGAAATCGAGGAAATCAAGAAACTGAAAGAAGAAATCCAGGCGCTGCTGTCGCGCAAACAGGTGATTGAAACCCTGCAGGCAGATCGTGCGCAGACAGTGTATCTGCTCGATCAGCTGGTGCGGCAAACCCCGGACGGCGTATCTCTTAAGTCGATAAAGCAAGCCGGCCTCAAGGTCAACCTTACGGGCTACGCGCAATCCAATGCGCGGGTATCGACCTTGATGCGCAACTTGGAGACCTCGCCTTATCTGGAGACCCCGGAGCTGGTGGAGATCAGGGCGGCAACGGTCAACAACAAGCGCTTGTCCGAATTCACCATGAATGTACGCATCAAACGGCAGCAACCGGTGGCCGACGCCGCCAAAGGCGGGGCCGGCAAGGCCGGAGCGGGAGGCGCATCCAAGGTGGGCACGGCAGCGCCCGCCCAAGGCGGCGCAAAAAAGTAGGAATCCCCTATGGAAAAGCTGCTCGAGCAATTCAAATATCTCAACCCGAAAGATCCTGGGACTTGGCCGGTTCTGCCCAAGTTGCTCGCTCTGATCGCGACCTTGATCGCTTTGGTCGCTGTCGGTTACGTGGTCGACTGGCAGGGTCAGGTGGAGGTACTCGACGCGGGGGCACAGCAGGAGAAAAAGCTCAAGGATGAATACAAGACCAAGAAGCAGCAGGCGGTCAATCTCGACTTGTACCGGCAACAACTGCGCGAAATCGACACCTCTTTTGGCGCGCTGCTGAAGCAGCTGCCCAACAAGTCGCAGATGGACGCGCTGCTCGTGGATATCAATCAGGCCGGCCTGGGACGGGGACTGCAATTCGAGTTGTTCAAACCGGCGCCGCAAGAAACGATGAAGGATTTCTATGCCGAACTGCCGGTCACCGTCCGGGTGACGGGCAGCTATCACGACATGGGCCAGTTCGCGAGCGACATCGCGCAGCTCTCGCGCATCGTTACGCTCAACGACATCGCCATCGCCCCGGTCGGCAAGGACGCCACCGTGCTGGCGATGGATACGATGGCCAAGACTTTCCGTTATCTCGATGAGGAAGAGGTGGCAAAACAAAGAAAGGCCGCCGCCAAGTCTGCCAAGGGTGCGCCAGCGAAGAAATGAGAAACCTAGCCATCATCGCCGCCGTGCTACTGCTCGCCGCCTGCGGTGGCGACGAGCACCAGGACTTGAAGGAAGAACTGAAGGTACTGACGAAGGATCTGCGCGGCCAGATTGCGCCGCTGCCGGTAGTCAAACCGTACGAGCCCGTCCCGTACAAGGCCCTCGAACTGCCCGACCCCTTCGGACCGGCCAAGATTGAACTGGCCATCGCGGCGGCGGCAAAGAGCAAAGGCGGCGCAAACGGGCCGGACACGACGCGACCCAAGGAGCCGCTGGAAGCGTATCCGCTGGAATCGCTGAAGATGGTGGGTACGCTGACGCAGAAAGGCGTCACCTACGCATTGGTGCGTGCCGACACCAATGTGTATCGGATCAAGAAAGGCAATTATCTGGGACAGAATTTCGGCGTCATAACCGAAATCAACGAGAACCAGATCAACCTCAAAGAGCTGGTGCAGGACGCATCTGGCGATTGGACTGAGCGCAAGATCGCGCTGCAGATTATCGAGGCAGATGCGGCGAGAGGAAGGTGAGGATCCCTATGGCTAAATTTTCTGGTGTAACCTGCGTCCTAACCGCGTTGCTGTGGAGCGCTCTGGCACTGGCACAGACGCCGCCGAACAGCGTGGAAGCTTTCAACGTTTCGCAGCAAAGCGGCAGGGTCATCGTCAAGCTGACGCTGAAGGAGCCGCTCAAGTCGCCGCCGGGCAGCTTCACCATCGCCAATCCGGCCCGTATCGCATTCGATTTGCCCAACACTTCGAACGGCCTCGGCCGCAACAGCCAGAGCATCGGCGAGGGCGAGCTGGTAAGCATGAACATGGTGCAGGCGGGAGATCGCACGCGCATGGTTCTGAACCTGCGCCGCTCGGTTGGTTACGAGACCCAGGTCGAGGGCAAGAATCTGCTCATCCTTCTTGCTGCCACGCCTGCTGCCGCCGCCACCGGCCCGGCGGCGGCGGTCACCCATTTTGTCGAGGCGAAGCAGGTCGAGACGCACAGCATGCGCGACGTCGATTTCCGCCGCGGCAAGGCCGGTGAAGGCCGCGTCGTGATCGATCTTTCCGACAATTCGACCGGAATAGACATCCGCGCGCAAGGACAGAATCTGGTGATCGATTTCTTCAAGACCGCGCTGCCGGACAAGTTGCGTCGGCGCCTGGATGTCACCGATTTCGGCACCCCGGTGCAGTGGGTGAACACTTTCAGCCAGGGCGACAACGTGCGCATGGTGATCGAACCCAAAGGACAGTGGGAGTACAGCGCGTACCAAACCGATACCCAGTTCGTGGTCGAAGTAAAGCCGATCATCCCCGATCCGAACAAGCTCACGCAAGGCAGCAAGGCGGGCTTTAGCGGCGAGAAGCTATCGCTGAATTTCCAGAACGTCGAAGTGCGCAGCGTGCTCAACGTGATCGCCGATTTTACCGACCTCAACATCATCACCAGCGACGCCGTCGGCGGCAGCCTGACCCTGCGGTTGAAGGACGTGCCCTGGGATCAGGCGCTGCAGATCATCCTCGATACGCGCGGCCTGGATATGCGCAAGAACGGCAACGTGGTGTGGATCGCCCCGCGCGACGAGCTCGCGACCAAGGAAAAGCTGATGCTGGAATCGCAGCAGCAAATCGGCGAACTGGAAGCCGTGCGCACCGAGAGCTTCCAGCTCAATTACCAGAAGGCGCAGGATGTGCAGGCGCTGTTGAATTCTCCGACTCAGCCGAGCGCGAGGGTATTGTCCAAGCGCGGTAGCGCCGTGGTCGATGGGCGCACCAACACCGTGTTCGTGCAGGACGTGCCGACGCGTCTCGAAGAAGTGCGCAAGCTGGTCGCCCAGATCGATGTGCCGGTGCGTCAAGTGATGATCGAGGCGCGCATCGTCGAGGCGAACGACAACTTCAGCAAGAACCTCGGGGCAAAGCTTGGATACAACAATATTACGCCCGGTGGGAATCGCTTCTTCGGACCCAGCGCGCGCGTCGCCGTCGGCGGGTCGCTGACGCCCACAGGGCAGACGACGTTCAGTCAGACTGGCGAGCAATTCGTGACGGGCACGCCGGATCTTACGCAAACGCCGAACGTCAACCTGCCCGCCGCAGGCGTGGGCGGTCTGCCCGCCGCAGCCTTTTCCACGATACTGTTCAACAAGAACTTCACGCAGTTCATACAGCTGGAGCTGACTGCGCTCGAAGCGGACGGCAAAGGCAAGGTCATATCCAGTCCGAGGGTGTTGACTGGAGACAAGATCGAGGCATTGATCGAACAGGGTACCGACATACCATATCAGTCGGCGACGCTGGCGGGCGCCAATCAAACGTCGTTCCGTAGAGCCAGCCTGATCCTGAAGGTGAAGCCGCAGATCACGCCGGATGGCAATGTCATCATGACCTTGGACATCATCAAGGATTCGGTAGGCCAGGTGACGGCGCAGGGACTGGCGATCGATACCAAGCATGTCAAGACCGAGGTGTTGGTCGAGAACGGCGGCACAGTCGTGATCGGCGGTATCTTCCTGCAGTCGCAAAACAACACCATCACCAAGGTTCCGTGGTTTGGCGATCTGCCCGTGCTCGGCAATTTGTTCAAGAACAACGCCAAGGTGGATAACAAGACCGAACTCCTGGTATTCATCACGCCGCGCATTGTGGACGATCGCCTTACCGTGCGTTGACAGTCTCTTCGTTGTCCAGCAAAAGAGTCGGTCACCCGGCTCTTTTTTTTGGCTTCGGCGCTCCCGCGCGCGGCGCATTCATCTTCCATCGCGGCTCGATTACGCAAGAACCGTGACAGCCAGCGCAGCCGCTGCCGTCAGAGGCACCCGCGTGGACGGTTGGGTGCTGCTAGAATGGCAGGGTGAAGACTTCGGATAACATCTTTCTCGTTGGTCTGATGGGCGCAGGAAAAACTACGATCGGCAGGATGCTTGCATCCGAGCTCGGCAAGGTTTTCCACGATTCCGACCTCGAGATCGAGCGCCGCACCGGCGCCAGAATATCGCTTATCTTCGACATCGAGGGTGAGGCGGGTTTTCGCGCGCGCGAGACGCAGGTCTTGGACCAACTCACGCAACTCTCCAACGTGGTGCTCGCAAGCGGCGGCGGTGCGGTACTCTCTGCCGACAATCGCGAGCACCTGTCCGCACGCGGTCTGGTGGTGTATCTGCACGGCCAGCCCAAGGACCTTTGGCACCGCACCCGGCATGACAGGTCGCGGCCGCTCTTGCAGAACACCGACGCGCTGGAAAAGCTGAGCTTGCTTTATCGGGAACGCGACCCGCTGTATCGCGAAATTGCAGACATCGTCATCGATACCGGGCGCCAAAGCGCGCGCACGCTGCTGACCCAGTTGCTGCCGCAATTGCGCGAGCAATGCAGACTCTCCGCGTAGAACTGGGCGAGCGTGCCTACCCCATACAGATTGGGGAGGGTCTGCTCGTGCGCGCCGATCTGATACTGCCGCACCTGGATCTGCCCAAGATCGCAGTCGTCACGAACACCACCGTCGCGCCGCTGTACCTGCAGCAACTGATCGACGCGTTGCGCAACGCGGGGGTGGAGGCAACCAGCGTGGTGCTCGAGGATGGCGAACGCTACAAGGACTGGGTTACGCTCAATTCGATCTACGACGCGCTGCTTGCGCACCGGTGCGACCGCAAGACCACGCTGATCGCTTTGGGCGGTGGCGTGGTGGGCGATCTCGCCGGCTTTGCCGCCGCGACCTATATGCGCGGCATACCGTTCATCCAGATTCCGACTACGCTGCTCGCCCAGGTGGATTCGTCCGTCGGCGGCAAGACCGGCATCAATCACCCGCTGGGCAAGAACATGATCGGGGCGTTCTATCAGCCCCGCCTGGTGCTTGCCGATACCACGGTACTCAAGACCCTGCCGCCGCGCGAACTCTCGGCCGGCCTGGCGGAAGTCATCAAGCACGGCGTGATCCGCGACCCGGCGTTCTTTGCCTGGCTGGAGGAGAACGTGGACAAGCTGCTCGCGTGCGACGCGCCGGCCCTGGCGCACGCGGTGCAGCGCTGTTGCGAGATCAAGGCCGCCGTGGTGGGCGCGGACGAGCGCGAGACCGGCGTACGCGCGCTGCTCAATTTCGGCCATACTTTCGGCCATGCGATCGAGTCCGGCGTCGGCTTCGGCAACTGGCTGCATGGCGAAGCGGTGGCTGCCGGCATGGTAATGGCCGCCGACCTGTCGCGGCGCATGGGTCTCTTGGCCCAGGCCGAGCAAGGCCGCATAATTGCGCTGCTGCGTCGCGCCAAGCTGCCGGTGGCGCCGCCCGATATCGCACCTTCGCGCCTGCTCGAGTCAATGGGGCTGGACAAGAAGTCCGAAGGCGGTAGAATCCGCTTCATTTTGCTCGATGGAATCGGTGCCGCTTCGATGTGCGCAGATGTCCCCGAGGCCGCGTTGCAGCAGGCGCTGGCGTTTCAAGCTGGCTGAACCTGCCGCCCAGCGTCAAATGCTGCATTGCAGCGACCGCCTAAGCGCTTGAAGCGACAGCGCTTCACAGGTATCATAAACAGTTTCGCCGGAAGAACGCGTACTGAGCATGGCGCGAGCTTCCGGGGTCAATTGGCAGTCAAAGGTGCAAGCGTGAATCATCCGGTCTCACCCCATATTCCTCCCCCGGCGCTAGGGCTGTACGACCCCGCCAAGGAACACGACGCCTGTGGCGTCGGCTTTGTCGCCAATATCAAGGGCGCCAGAAGCCACAGCATCATCGACCAGGGGCTGCTGATCCTGAGAAACCTCGCGCATCGCGGCGCCGTCGGTGCCGATCCGCTCGCAAGCGACGGGGCAGGCATTCTGATTCAGATTCCGGATCGGTTCCTGCGCGAGGAAATGGTCGCGCAGGGTGTGAAGCTTCCGCCGGTGGGCGAATACGGCGTGGGCATGGTGTTTCTGCCGCAAGAGCCGGCTTCGCGCTTCGCCTGCCAGCACGAAATCGAGCGCGCCATCAAGGACGAAGGGCAGGTGCTGCTCGGCTGGCGCGACGTGCCGCGCGACAATTCCGGGCTGGGCGAGGCAGGGAAGAGGATAGAACCGGTGGTGCGCCAAGTGTTCATCGGCCGTGGCGGCCACGTCAGGGTCACCGACGCGCTCGAGCGCAAGCTCTACATCATCCGCAAATCGTCTGGGCACGCCATTCAGGCGCTGCGCTTGAAGCACGGCAAGGAGTTCTATGTGCCGTCGATGTCGGCGCGCACCCTGGTATACAAAGGCTTGCTGCTCGCCGATCAGGTCGGCAAGTATTACAAGGATCTGCAGGACCCGCGCGTGGTTTCGGCGCTGGCGCTCGTGCACCAGCGCTTCTCCACCAACACTTTCCCCACCTGGGACCTGGCGCACCCGTTCCGTCTGATCGCACATAACGGCGAGATCAACACGCTGCGCGGAAACGTCAATTGGATCCGCGCGCGGCAGCAGGCGATTTCCAGTCCCATCCTGGGCGCGGACCTGAACAAGATCTGGCCGCTGATATACGACGGTCAATCCGACTCGGCCTCGTTCGACAATGCGCTCGAACTACTGCTGATGGGGGGATATTCGCTCGCCCACGCGATGATGATGCTGATCCCGGAAGCCTGGGAGAAGCACACCACCATGGACGCCAGCTCGCGCGCGTTCTACGAATACCACGCGGCGATGATGGAACCCTGGGACGGTCCTGCGGCAGTCGCGTTCAGCGACGGTCGCCAGATCGGCGCCACGCTCGACCGCAACGGACTGCGGCCGGCGCGCTACATCGTTACCGACGACGATCTGGTCATCATGGCTTCCGAATCGGGAGTGCTGCCGATTCCGGAGGAAAAGATCGTCAAGAAATGGCGCCTGCAGCCGGGCAAAATGTTCCTTATCGACGTCGAGCGCGGGCGCATCGTCGACGACAAGGAACTGAAGGAAACGCTCGCGGCGGCGAAACCCTATCGTGAGTGGATCGAGCGCATCCGCATCAAGCTCGACGATCTGGACAGCGCCAGGCAGCAGCCCGCGCGCTCCGACGCGCCCTTGCTCGATCGACTGCAGGCCTTCGGCTATACCCAGGAGGACCTCAAGTTCCTGATGCTGCCGATGGCGGCGGCCGGGGAAGAGGCCGTCGGCTCCATGGGCAACGACTCGCCGCTCGCGGTGCTGTCCTCCAAGAACAAGACCCTGTACCACTACTTCAAGCAGTTGTTCGCGCAGGTGACCAATCCGCCGATCGACCCGGTGCGCGAAGACCTGGTGATGAGCCTGGTAAGCTTCATCGGACCTAAACCGAATCTCCTGGGCATCGACGAGATGAACCCGCCGATCCGGCTCGAAGTCAGTCAGCCGGTGCTGGACTATTACGAGATGGACAAGATCCGGCACATCGACCGCTACACCGAGGGCAAGTTCAGGTCGTTCGAACTCGACATCGCCTATCCGGTGGCTTGGGGCAACGAGGCGATCGAGGCGCGTCTGGCGAGCCTTGCAGCGCAGGCCGAGGATGCGGTTCGCTCGGGCTACAGCATCATCATCATTTCCGATCGTCGCGTCGATCGCGACCACGTGGCGATTCCGGCGCTGCTCGCGCTGTCGGCGGTTCACCAGCACCTGGTCGGCAAGGGCCTGCGGACCAGCGCAGGGCTGGTGGTGGAAACCGGCTCGGCGCGCGAGGTGCATCATTTTGCGCTGCTTGCCGGTTACGGCGCAGAAGCGATCCATCCCAATGTCGCGCTCGAGGCTTTGCTCAACATGCGAGGGTTGCTGCCTACCGATATCGACGGCAGCAAGGCGATCAAGAATTTTGTCAAAGCGATCGGCAAGGGCCTGCTCAAAGTGATGTCCAAGATGGGCATCTCCACCTACATGTCTTACACCGGCGCGCAGATTTTCGAGGCGGTCGGCCTGTCGCGCGAGTTGGTCGACAAGTATTTCACCGGCACCACGTCCAATATCGGCGGCATCGGTTTGTTCGAAATCGCGGAAGAGGCGATACGCCTGCACCGGCAGGCCTTCGGCGCCGACCCGGTGCTGGCGCATGCGCTCGATGCGGGCGGCGAGTATGCGTTCCGTGTTCGTGGCGAAGATCACATGTGGACGCCGGACGCGATCGCCAAGCTGCAGCACTCGACCAGGCAGGGGAATTTCGAAACCTACAAGGAATACGCGCAGATCATCAACGACCAGTCCAAGCGGCACATGACGTTGCGCGGCCTGTTCGAGTTCAAGTTCGGGGAGGCGCAGCCGATCCCCCTCGAGGAAGTCGAGCCGGCGCAGGAGATCGTCAAGCGCTTTTCCACTGGCGCCATGTCTCACGGTTCGATCTCGCTCGAGGCGCATACCACGCTCGCACTCGCGATGAACCGCATCGGCGGCAAGTCCAATACGGGCGAGGGGGGCGAGGATACTAAGCGCTTCGCGCCGGTGCGTAACGGCGAGACGCTCGTAGGGCGCTTGGGGCGGCAAAACGTGGAGCGCGACCTTGTGCTCAATGAAGGCGATTCGCTGCGCTCCAAGATAAAACAGGTCGCCTCGGGCCGTTTCGGCGTCACTGCCGAATACCTGGCGAGCGCCGACCAGATCCAGATCAAAATGGCGCAGGGGGCCAAACCCGGCGAGGGCGGTCAGCTGCCCGGCCACAAGGTATCCGCGTACATCGCGCAGATTCGCTATTCTGTGCCGGGCGTAGGCCTGATCTCTCCGCCGCCGCATCACGACATCTATTCAATCGAGGACTTGGCGCAGCTGATCCACGACCTGAAAAACGCGAATCCCGAGGCTTCGATCAGCGTCAAGCTGGTGTCGGAGGTCGGAGTCGGCACGGTAGCCGCAGGCGTGGCCAAAGCCAAGTCCGATCATGTCACCATCTCCGGCCACGACGGCGGCACCGGAGCATCGCCCTGGTCTTCGATCAAGCACGCCGGCACGCCCTGGGAACTGGGCTTGGCCGAGACGCAGCAGACCCTGGTGTTGAACCGCCTGCGCGGCCGCATCGCGGTCCAGGTAGACGGCCAGATCAAGACTGGCCGCGACGTAGTGATAGGCGCCATGCTCGGCGCTGACGAATTCGGTTTTGCCACCGCACCGCTGGTGGTCGAGGGGTGCATCATGATGCGCAAATGCCACCTCAATACCTGCCCGGTGGGCGTGGCCACGCAGGATCCGGTGCTGCGCCGCAAGTTCCAGGGCCGGCCGGAGCACGTGGTCAACTACTTCTTCTTTGTCGCAGAAGAGGCGCGCGCGATCATGGCGCAACTCGGGGTGCGCAGCATGAACGAGCTGATCGGCCGCTCCGACCTGCTCGAAATGAAGAAGGGCATCGACCACTGGAAAGCCAAGGGGCTGGACTTCTCTCGCATATTCCATCAGCCGCAGATCAGCGCCGCGGTAGCGCGCTACAAGTGCGAAGCGCAGGATCACGGGCTTGCGGGCGCGCTCGATCACCGGCTGATCGAAATTGCCAAGCCTGCGCTCGAGCGCGCGGAGCATGTGGCGATCGATATGCCGATACGCAACATCAACCGTACCGTCGGCACCATGCTGTCGTGGGAAATCGCGCGGCGCTATGGCCATGAGGGCCTGCCCGATGACACGATACACATCAAGTTCGCCGGCAGCGCCGGACAGAGCTTCGGCGCGTTTTTGGCAAAAGGCATTACGCTCGATCTGATCGGCGACACCAACGATTACTGCGGCAAGGGATTGTCCGGCGGTCGCGTCGTAGTGCAGCCGTCGGCCAAGTTTCGCGGCGAAGCGACGCAAAATATCATCATCGGCAATACCGTGCTCTACGGCGCGATCGCGGGCGAAGCCTATTTTCGCGGCGTCGCCGGCGAGCGTTTCGCCGTGCGCAACTCAGGCGCCGCCGCAGTGGTCGAGGGCACGGGCGACCACGGCTGCGAGTACATGACCGGGGGCACGGTAGTGGTGCTGGGGACGACCGGACGCAATTTCGCCGCAGGCATGTCGGGCGGGATAGCGTATGTGCTCGACGAGGACGGCACTTTCGCCGAACGCTGTAACACCTCCATGGTGCAGCTCGAGCCGCTGTTCGGCGAAGCGGAGCAGGAAGCCAAGCTTGCACGCGGTTTGTGGCATTGGGGCGAGACCGACGAAGCGCTGCTCAAGCGCCTGGTGGAGAAGCACGCCCGATACACCGGCAGCGCGCAAGCGAAGAAAGTGCTCGAAGGCTGGGCGAAATACCGCGGCAAATTCGTGAAGATATTTCCGCACGAGTATCGGCGCGCGTTGGGCGAACTCGCCACCAAGGGCGGCAAGCTGGCGGCTTAGTTTAAATCCACCGCATTGGCGCCCGAGCGCGAAGGGTATTTGCGCGTTCGCCCACGCGGTCACATGCGGTTCGACATTGGATCAAGGCACATGGGTAAGATAACCGGTTTCATGGAGTATCAGCGGCTGCACGAAGCGAGTGAGGCGCCCGAGACGCGCAAGAAGCATTTCCACGAGTTCGTGCAGCATCTGTCCGACCAGGAAGCCTCGTTGCAGGGCGCACGCTGCATGGATTGCGGCACACCCTTTTGCATGAGCGGGTGCCCCGTCAACAACATCATTCCGGACTGGAACGACCTCGTCTACAAGCAGAACTGGCGCGAAGCGCTGGAGAGCTTGCACTCGACCAACAATTTTCCGGAATTCACGGGGCGCGTGTGCCCGGCGCCGTGCGAGGCGGCATGTACGCTCAATATCAACAACGACCCGGTGGGCATCAAGTCGATCGAGCATGCCATCATCGACAAGGGCTGGGAAATGGGCTGGGTCAAACCCATGCCCGCGGCGCGCAAGACCGGCAAAAAGGTCGCGGTAATCGGTTCGGGTCCCGCGGGCCTCGCCTGCGCGCAACAGCTTGCGCGCGCCGGCCACGACGTGGTTTTGTACGAGAAGAGCGATCGCGCCGGGGGCCTGCTGCGCTATGGCATTCCCGATTTCAAGCTGGACAAACGGCTGATCGATCGGCGCATGGAACAGATGCGGGCCGAGGGCGTGGAGTTCAGGCTGGGTCGGCCGGTAGGCGGCAATAGCGCGAATGCGCTGCCGGCGCATGAGCTCCTAGCGGCATTCGACGCCATGATCGTAGCCGGCGGCGCCGAACAGCCGCGCGACCTGTCGATACCCGGACGCGAATTGAACGGCATCCATTTCGCCATGGAATTTCTGCCGCAGCAAAACCGGGTGGTGGCCGGCGACAAGGTTCCGGGCCAGATTCTGGCGACCGGCAAGCACGTGGTGGTGATAGGCGGCGGCGACACGGGCTCGGATTGCGTCGGCACCTCCAATCGCCAAGGCGCGGCTACGGTCATGCAGTTCGAGTTGCTGCCGCAGCCGCCGCAACACGAGAATAAGCCCTTGGTGTGGCCCAACTGGCCGATCAAACTACGCACGTCCAGTTCGCACGAGGAAGGCTGCGCGCGCGACTGGTCCGTCGCGAGCAAGCGCTTCGAGGGCAGGAACGGCGAGGTGCAAGAGCTCGTCGCCGCGCGCATCGAATGGAAGGACGGGAAGATGATTGAAGTCCCGGGCAGCGAATTCGAGGTCAAGGCCGACCTGGTGCTGCTCGCCATGGGCTTTCTCGGCCCGCAGCGCGAAGGCCTGATCGAGGAGCTGGGACTCGAGCGCGACACGCGCGGCAACGTACGCGCAAGCACCGATGGCGCCGGCTGCTACGCGACATCCAACCCCAAGGTGTTTTCCGCCGGCGACATGCGGCGCGGCCAATCGCTCGTGGTATGGGCGATACGCGAAGGACGCCAGTGCGCGCGCGCGGTCGACGAGTTTTTGACGGGGATGTCCGACCTGCCGCGCTAGCTGCTGCGCTGGCATGCCCGCGCATGCGGATCACTATTACATTCGCGCACCCAGCGGGCAAGCGAAGCGCCTTGCCCGCTACCGATGGTGCTAAGGAAACTCTGAAAAAGGGGCCCATTGCCCCCTATTCCAATCCCCCCATCTCAGTGAAAAACCTCGGCCGAGAAACCATCGCCCGAGGTTTTTCAGAGGTTACCTAATCGGTGACCGACACGTTCGTGGTGGTTATGAGCCCTCTGGGCGTCGTCACCGTCACGGTAAAGGTTCCGCTTGAGCCCGTATCGGTGCACGTCAAGGCGGTCGAGTCCCAGGTCGCGTTGCTCTTGATGCTGAGTGCTATATCGCCGAAGGTTGCGGATGCCGCGCTCGCAGGGCAGGTATAGGCGGCGCCGGAGACCGGATCGTTGATGCGACAGGCTATCGTATCCGGAACGGTAAAACTGGCCGGGGTGAAGATGGCGTTGTCCGACGAGAATACCACCGTCGTGCCCGCCGGCATCGCATTGCCATGCGTGTCAACCACCGTCACAGTGACCGGTATCGGCGTCACTCCGCTAGCTGGAACACAAGGCGGCAATGCAATGGCCGCGTTGTTGTTGACCGATATGGTGGCTGCCGAGGTCGAGAAGACGATGATCTGACTCGCGCGCACATCGATCGACTTCTGCGCGCTGCAAACCCCGGGGGAGGTGCAGAGCACGCCGTTGTATGCGCCGTCCGCGGGAGTATAGATTCCGTCGTTATTGAAATCGAAATACGGCTCGATGCTGTCTTGAATGCCGTTTTCGTTCCAATCGACAAAGGCTTCGGCCATGTCGGTCGTATTGCCGTTGGCATCGTACATCTCACCCGATGTGGCGGGCGAGAGGACCGCACTGTTCATGGCGCCGCTGCTATCCCTATCGGTGAACGCTTCCTCGCCGGTTGCGCGCGCAAGCACCGTGACGCGGCCGTTTGCGGGACGAAACGCCTGGCTGGTCATGACGCTCGTACATACGCCGCCAACGGTGTTGCAGCTTGCAACCACCGAGCCGCCTTCACTGGTGAAAGAGATCGCCGTTCCGTCCGGCACCGGGTTGCGGAAGTGGTCCGCGGAGCGCAGTGTCAGCGTGGACTGCGTACCATCGAAGTTCCAGCCCTCGATGTTGTGCTGGGACGCGCTGAGCGAGAATCCGTCCTGAGCCGGAACGCCGGTCGAGATCACGAGCTGGTCCGATTGTGTGGAGAGCGAGCCCGTGGTAGCTGTCACGCGCACCGCAGTGGCAATGGTGCCCGCAATGACATTGGTCACGACATGGCCAGTGGTGGGGTCCGAGGTGGCCGAGGTGGAAGATAGCGTGAGCCCGCCGACCGACGTATTCAGGCTAAAAGTGACGGTGGTGTTGCCGACCGGATTGCCGGCGCTGTCCACCACCTTGAAGGTCACTTTCGCCGTTTCCGATCTGTTCGCCCCGCCCGTACCTTTGAGCGTGATCACGGGAGGCGTGGTGGCCGGGGTCGTTACCGTCGATACATATTGAATCGAGCCCAGGCTGGGTGCGCCTACCTTGAGTTGGGCGGTCTGCGTTGTCCCGTTCGATAGCGTCGCCGTGATGGTATCGCCCGAAGTCGGATTGTTGCAGCCGTTATCGAGATAGGAAGCCGCCGCGGTCCCGTCCACCGAGGTCACCGAAGCCGTCAGCGTCGCCTTGCCGGCGGCAGCGCAGGCCGATGTAAAGCTGACGGTCATCGGAGTGGTGAATTTCGACGTTGCCGGCGGGGTGCCCGTGGTGGTCTGCACATCGACGCTGACCTTAGCCGTGCCGTAAGCCGAAAGCGTCCCGGCGGGCACGGAAATGGCACTCAAGCCGAGAGTAGAGGCGCCGATCGAGTAATTGATCGTGCCCGTCACGCCGGCGCCCGCAACCGTGGTGTTCGCGGTCACCGTGGCCGCGCCGCCAGAGGTATTGCTGGTTGTAAGCGTCACGCTCGCCACGCCGCTCGCATTGGTGAGCGCGGTGTTGGCCCCGCCCGCAAAAGTATCCGCGCTCGAATTGGTAGTAAAGGTGACGACGACGCCTGCCTGCAGCGCCCCGCTTGCGTTCGTGACGGTCGCAGTGACCTTCGCGGGGCTGCTATTGGATATCTGGCTGACTGCAAGGCCGGTGCTGAGGTCCGTCAATTTCAACGCGATGGCGGCGGCGTTGGCCGCTCCGGCCGCAGCGCCCGCGCTCGTGCCGCTGGTGTACGTCGTAATGACGCCGGCGGTAGTCGTCAGCGTCACGCCGGTGCCGCTAATGGCGGTTATCTTCCCGAGACTGGCGAGCGCATCGTCGTAGGGATCTCCGGCGCTCGTAGTGAAGCTGCCGTACATCGTGCTGAAAATCGGGTTCATCTGGTTGGCCGGCAGCTTGTTACGCACGGTGGTCTCTTTCGCTGCGATGGCGCCGGCGCTCAGGTTGGCGGCATTGGTGCCGGTGAAACCGGTATACATCGATGCCGGGTCTGCGCCGCCGTTCAGTTCGTACATGACCAGAGTGGTGATCGGGGTGATATTGATTTTCTGCGTGCCTGTGGTTGACATGTCCATGGAGGGCAGAATCGAATACATGTTGCATGGCGTCGTGGCGGTGTTACACGAGGGGAGGACAGCCGCGAGTATGAAAGGCGGCGTTCCGCCAGTGACGGAAATGGCGAATTTTCCATCGGCGCCCGAGGTGCCACTATTGGTCTTGCCGCTGTGATCCTGGACGGTGACCGCGGCGCCGGCGACCGGCGCCCCTGTCGCGACTGTTCCGGTGATCGTCTGGCTCACCCCGCCCGTGCCGACCCCACCTATGGTCCCTGTCCCTGACGTTGCGCCTGTAGCAGCAGCCGAGGTGCCCGCCGCAGGTACCGAGGGAATCGCTTGCCCTCCGCCGCAGCCCGCCAGGAAAGCAAGCGCAAACGCGAGGCACAGCCATGCGGAAAATCTTGAAATTTCCCGACCAAAACCATTCTGAGTCAATATATTTTTCACGCCAACCTCCCCATTCACGCGATGCACCCAGGCGATACATTGTGCCGCTCTTGAAACGGTACAATATTTTTAATATAAACACAACAGGTTAAAACAGATATTTAATGTTGATTGATGCATTTGCACGCGTCTTTGCGCAGGAGGCGGACAACCGGCGCGAATCCGACTGCGCTTGCGGGGGAGGCTCGCGCAAGAGAGCAGCAGCGCTGCGTGATAATGCGTCCGAAGTTGCATCTGGTTTTCTTGCACGCGAGGGCGCGAGAATGCCCGAGCATTTATCGCGAAGGCGTTCGCAACAAGGCGGCGGCGCGGGGTGCGCGTGGTATCATTTTCGCTTCCACACAGGTACGAAATCGATGAACGTCGTCATCCTCGCCGCCGGCTTGGGCAAGCGCATGCGCTCGGACTTGCCCAAGGTGCTGCATGCTCTGGCGGGCAAGCCGCTGCTTGCGCATGTGCTCGAAGCGGCGCGCAGCCTCAAGCCCGGTGTGATCTGCGTCGTCTACGGCCATGGCGGCGAGCGCGTGCGCGCAGCCTTGAATCATGCGGATCTCCTGTGGGCGAAGCAGGAGCCGCAACTGGGCACGGGGCATGCGCTCGCACAGGCGCTGCCGCACCTCGACCCCAAAGCGCCGACGCTGGTGCTCTACGGCGATGTTCCGCTCATTCGCACCGAGACGCTGCAGGCTTTATGCAGCGCTGCGGGCAAGGGCCTCGCGCTTCTCACGGTCGAGCTCGACGATCCGCGCGGCTACGGCCGCATCGTCCGCAGCCGCGGCAAGGTCAGACGCATCGTCGAAGAAAAAGACGCGACCGCGGCCGAACGCGCGCTTCGCGAAATCAACACGGGAATCATGGTGCTGCCAACCGCCCGGCTGAAGGCCTGGCTCGCGGGCCTACGCAACCGCAACGCGCAGAAGGAGTACTACCTCACCGACGTGATCGCCGCCGCGGTCGCCGACAAGGTGCCGGTCAACGCCGTCCAGCCCGGCTCGGCGTGGGAGACCTTGGGCGTGAATAGCAAAGGGCAATTGGCCGAACTCGAGCGTATTTTTCAGCGGGGCGTGGCGGCCGCATTGATGCAGGACGGCGTCACGCTCGCGGATCCGGCGCGCATCGACGTGCGCGGCCGCCTCGCCTGCGGCCGCGACGTCGCGATCGATGTCAACTGCGTGTTCGAGGGCGAGGTCACGCTTGGCGACGATGTGAGCGTCGGCGCGAACTGCGTGTTGCGCAACGTCAAGGTCGGCGCGGGAACCCGGATCGAGCCCTACTGCCATCTGGACGAGGCCGACATCGGCGCGCGCTGCCGCATCGGCCCCTACGCGCGGCTGCGCCCGGGCGCGACGCTCGCCGAGGAAGTGCATATCGGCAATTTCGTCGAAGTGAAGGCGAGTGAGATCGCCGCGCGCTCCAAAGCCAACCACCTTGCCTATGTCGGCGATGCAAGCATCGGGCGCGACGTCAACATCGGCGCCGGCACCATCACCTGCAATTACGACGGCGTCAACAAGCACCGCACCATCATCGAGGACGGCGCGTTCATCGGCTCCAACACGCAGCTGGTGGCGCCGGTGCGCGTGGGCGCGGGCGCCACGCTGGGCGCCGGCACCACGCTCGCGGAGGATGCGCCCGCGGGCGCGCTGACCGTCGCGCGCGCGCGCCAGGTCACGATCCCGGGCTGGAAGCGGCCGGCAAAAGCGAAATGACGAGCTGGCGCGGAAGCGCTCGACCAGCCCCTGACATAGGGGAGTGCGAGGGCAGGTGTGCCCTCGCTTCCAATCGGACCTTGAGGAGCAAACACTAGATGTGCGGCATAGTAGGCGCGGTCGCGAAGAGGGATATCGTTCCGGTATTGATCGAGGGCCTGCGCCGGCTCGAATACCGCGGCTACGACTCCTGCGGCGTCGCGGTGCAAGACCCCGGCGATGGAGGGAAGCTGCGGCGTGCGCGCACCGTGTCGCGCGTGGCCGACCTGGCTGCCCAAGTGCGCGAATCCGGATTGACCGGGTCGACCGGCATCTGCCACACGCGCTGGGCCACCCACGGCGCGCCCGTCACCGTGAACGCGCATCCCATCTTCAGCCGCGACGAAGTCGCCGTGGTGCATAACGGCATCATCGAGAATTACGAGGAGCTGCGCGCCGGCCTCCAGGCACAGGGCTACCCGTTCGAATCGCAGACCGACACCGAAGTCATCGCACACCTCATCCACAGCCATTACCAAGGCGACCTGCTCGGCGCGGTGCAGCGCGCGGTTGCCCGACTCAAAGGCGCCTATGCCATTGCGGTGTTCTGCAAGGCCGAGCCGCAGCGCGTGGTCGGCGCGCGCCAGGGGAGCCCGCTGGTGCTGGGTGTAGGCGCGAACCTAAGCGCGGGCGAGCACTTCCTCGCATCGGACGCGATGGCACTCGCCGGGACGACCGACCAGATCATCTATCTCGAGGAGGGCGATGTTGCCGACATCGGACTCGGCCGCTATGCCATCGTCGATCGCGACGGCAAGCCGGCTGCGCGCGAACTGCGCACGGTCAGCGCCTATGCGAGCGCGGCCGATCTCGGACCCTATCGGCATTTCATGCAAAAGGAGATTTTCGAGCAGCCGCAGGCTATCGCCGACACGCTCGAGGGCGTTGCGGGCATAGGGCCGGGCATATTCGGCGAAGCGGCGCAAGACGTTTTCGCCGACGTCGACGCGGTGCGCATCTTCGCCTGCGGCACCAGCTACTATTCCGGGCTCACCGCGAAATTCTGGCTCGAGGCGATCGCCGGTCTGCAAACCGAGGTGGAAGTCGCGAGCGAATACCGCTACCGCGTCAGCGTGCCCAACCCGCGCGCGCTGGTGGTGGTGATCTCGCAGTCGGGCGAGACCGCCGACACCCTGGCCGCGCTCAAGCACGCGCAGTCGCTCGGCCATGCGCGCACGCTCGCGATCTGCAACGTCGCCTCGAGCGCCATGGTGCGTCAGACCGCGCTCAAGTACCTCACGCGCGCCGGGGTCGAAATCGGCGTCGCCTCGACCAAGGCCTTCACCACCCAGCTCACGGCGCTGTTCCTGCTCGCGCTCGCGCTTGCCAAATCGCGCGCTCGCCTCGCGCTCGAGGACGAAGCCGAGCATCTGAAGAACCTGCGCCACCTGCCGACGGCGCTCGCGAGCGTGCTCGCGCTCGAGCCGCAGATCATCGCCTGGGCGGAGCAGTTCGCGCAGCGCGAACACGCGTTGTTTCTCGGCCGGGGGCTACACTATCCGATTGCGCTCGAAGGCGCGCTCAAGCTGAAGGAAATCTCCTACATCCACGCCGAAGCCTATCCGGCGGGCGAGTTGAAGCACGGTCCGCTCGCGCTGGTGACGAAAGAGATGCCGGTGGTGACAGTCGCGCCCAACGACGCATTGCTGGAAAAGCTCAAATCCAATATGCAGGAAGTGCGCGCGCGCGGCGGCGAGCTCTACGTTTTTGCCGACGCCGACAGCCATATCGCGTCCTCGGAGGGCGTGCACGTGATACGCCTGCCCGAGCATTACGGCGCGCTGTCGCCGATCCTGCACGTGGTGCCACTGCAGCTCTTGGCCTATCACACGGCGCTCGCGCGCGGCACCGACGTGGACAAGCCGCGCAACCTCGCAAAATCGGTCACGGTCGAGTAACGGAACGGCGGTGCCGGCTTTGACCGGAAACCGACGCGTATCGGTCTAGGACAGGTTGGGGGATTGGATGAAGGGGAGTGCCGCCCCGGCAGTGTCCCACGCGCAGCGCAGTCTCACCCCGCCTGTGGCGTTATGGCCGATCGAGCATGTCCCTCCGGACAAGGTCGTTCGCTCCCGCGCTTCGACAAATTGAAGCTGCAGATCGGGATCGGGAATCTGTGTCGTCGCCGCCGCATAGGTTGAATCCTGCGGCGAGTCTTCGACCGACAGAATGATGGTTCGACCGGCCAGCCGCAGATCGATTCGGATCTGATCCGCATCGACATACGACACCAGATTCTTCATTACCGATTCGATAACGCGATAGAGCACGATCTTGAGCGCCGCCGGCAGGTCGCTCTCCTGTAGCTCAAGGTTCTGTTCTATCCGCTTTCCCGGATGCAGCTGCTCGAATTCGCGGCAGAACCAGCGTATCGTCGGCAGCAATCCGAGGCCGTCCAGGGTGGACGGCCTGAGCTCCGTCGCAATCGCCCGGACCTCGCTGATGGCGTCCTGCAGCACCGGCACGATCCGCTCCAGAGACTCGGTGCCCGCTTCAGGGCTCGCGCTCTTCGCGCGGCTGCGCTCGACATGGGTCTTGATCGCGCTCAACGTTTGCGCCAGACCTTCGTGCAGGTCGACGGCGATTTTCTTCTTCTCCATCTCCTCGCTTTTCAGCATCCGGCCGGAGAGCATTTCCAGGGTCGTTGTCCTGTCGCGAATGGTAGTTTGTTGCGATTCGATGATCTTGGTTGCGTGTCGCATGATCAGAATCAGCACGCTATAGAGGAACGCGAGCAGCAGCGCTACCAGCGTCAGCAGACCGAACTGGTTGCGCTCGTTGATATAGACCAGTGGCGTGATGTCGGTGTAGATTTCGAGCACGCCGGATATCGGTTTTGTCGGATTACCCCGCGCGGGAACGTAGGTCTGCATCAGGTTGTCGTCTTCCGTTTCCTGGTCGAAGTGGTTGAACGTATCGCGGAAGACCAGGGTGCTGAGGATTTTGCCGCCGATGGCGCTGATGAAACCCGCGTTGTTTTCCTGGGCGTTGCCGATCTGGCTGGACTTGGTCGAGAACACGACGACGCCACGCCGGTTGTATATCTTGACTCGGACAACCGAGCCGTCGCGCATCATCTCGACAATGGCCGCGGCGAGTCGCGCGGGAAGCTGTTGGTCCAACGGGCGGTGCGGGACCGCATCCTGCACTTCACCAAGGAATTCGACCAGATCCGGCTTGACCGAATTGAGTATGGAATTGGCGAGCGTGAGCGTGCTTCTTTCCGCGAGCTGGACGATATCGGCTATCACGAGCTGCCGCACGAAAAGCATAAGCAGCACCGCCGTAACCACGAAGCCGGCAAGGCTGGTTATGGAATAGAAGCGCATTAGTTTGAACACGTCGCCCCCGATCGCCATTGCGATCTAACGGGTTAACGCGTCTCGCGCCTGCATTATTCCGTGAAATCAAGGAGGGGCATTGCCCCAGGCGCGCACCGATGGCGTTGTTCGCGCCGGGCCAGACCACTTACCGCCGCGCGCTTCCCGCTCCCGAAAACGGGGCGCGGTGTTTTGCGCCAACTGTGTCAAAATGAAACGAAGATTACGTGTTTACACAGGCACAGAATTCAATCACCGATGCGGGCGCCGTCAATGGCGGCAAATCATCTTAAGCCATAATTCTTGCGAATCAGCGCTCTCGGTTCTGAAGGCGGTCTTCGGTTATGCTGCATTCCGCGGGCCGCAGGCGGAAATCGTCGCGCACGTCGCCGCCGGCGGCGACTGCCTGGTGCTGATGCCGACCGGCGGCGGGAAGTCGCTCTGTTACCAGATCCCGGCGCTGCTTCGTCCCGGAACCGGCATCGTCGTCTCGCCGCTGATCGCGCTGATGCAGGACCAGGTGTCGGCGCTATGCGAGGCGGGCGTCAGCGCGGCGTTTCTGAATTCATCCCTCACGGCTGAGGATGCGAGCGCGGTCGAGCGCGGCCTCGCCGCGGGCGCGTACGATCTTCTCTACGTCGCACCCGAGCGCTTGATGATGCCGCGATTCCTCGCGCAGCTCGAGCGCCTGCGGGCGTCGGCGCGGCTTGCGCTTTTCGCCATCGACGAGGCGCATTGCGTGTCGCAATGGGGGCACGACTTCCGCCCGGAATACATGCAGCTTGCCTTGCTGCACGAGCGCTTTCCCGACGTGCCGCGCATCGCGCTCACCGCCACGGCGGATGAGGTCACGCGCGCGGAGATCATGCTGCGCTTGGGACTCACGGGGGCGCGCCTGTTCGTGTCGAGCTTCGATCGGCCGAATATCCGCTATCGCATCGTCGAAAAAGCGAACCCGCGCGCGCAGCTTCTCGCCTTCGTCGGAGCCGAGCACAAGGGCGAAGCGGGCATCGTCTATTGCCTATCGCGCAAAAAGGTCGAGGAGACGGCGGCCTGGCTCGGTGAGCAGGGCGTCACCGCGCTCGCTTATCACGCCGGCATGGACGCCGCCACGCGCCGCCTGCATCAAGAGCGTTTTCAGCGCGAAGAGGGCGTCATCATGGTGGCGACCATCGCTTTCGGCATGGGCATCGACAAGCCGGACGTGCGCTTCGTCGCGCATCTCGATCTGCCTAAGAGCATCGAAGGCTATTACCAGGAGACCGGGCGCGCCGGACGCGACGGCCTGCCGGCCGATGCGTGGATGGCCTACGGCCTGGGCGACCTCGTGAACCAGCGGCGCATGATCGATGCCTCGGTCGCAGACGACCAATTCAAGCGCATTGCCGCATCCAAACTGGATGCGCTGCTCGGGCTGTGCGAGGCGAGCAGCTGCCGGCGCGTGCGCCTGCTCGCGTATTTCGGCGAAGCCGCGGCGCCCTGCGGCAATTGCGATGTCTGCCTCGAGCCGCCCGATGTCTGGGACGGCACCGTGGCCGCGCAGAAGGCGCTCTCGTGCGTTTTTCGCACCGGGCAGCGCTTCGGCGCCGCGCACCTGATCGACGTGCTGCTCGGCAAGGAAACCGAGCGCGTGCTGCACTGGAATCATGGCGCGATCTCTACCTTCGGCATCGGCAAGGAACTCGACGCGCCGGCCTGGCGCACGGTGTTCCGCCAGCTGATCGCGCAGGGCCTGCTCGCGGTGGATCACGCGAGCTATGGCTCGCTCAAGCTGGTAGAGGCGAGCCGCGCGGTGCTCACGGGCGCACAGACGGTTCATCTGCGTCAGGCGCGCAAGACCAAGGCCGGAAGACACACGCTCGCGGCGGAGGCTGCGCACCGGGCCGGCCTCGATGCGGATGCGCAACAACGGTGGGAGCGCCTGCGCGCGTGGCGCGCGCGCATCGCGAAAGAGCGCGGCGTTCCGGCCTATGTCGTGTTCCACGACGCCACGCTCGTCGAACTTGCGCGTACGGATCCGCAGACCGAGGCCGCGCTCGGCGAGGTTACGGGCGTGGGCGTGCGCAAGCTCGAGCGCTATGGCGCGGCGCTGCTCGCGTTATTGCGCGCTTGATGCGCGTCGATTCGGTCGCGGGAAATTGCTGCGCGACGCTTATAAGAAGAGAGGCCGCGGCGCACGCCGGGGCGAATTAATCGCCCCGGTTCCGACGCGGTCATTTCACGTCGCCTCACTCCACCAGCCGCCGATATCCTTGTCCGTACCCAGAGCCCACAGCGCGAGCACTGCGACGACGATGCCTACGATTACAGCATTGCGCATCGCCATGGTGAGATTGCTGAACCCGAGTACCCACGGAGAGATCGCGAGCCAGGCGCCGAATGCGACGCTCAGCCACTCTTCCCAGGCCATCACCTTGAACAGCGCCAACAGGGCGAGTATCGCGACCAGCACGCCCATGATCACGGCGTTTGCGGTCGGCTTGGGCTCGGTCGCATAGGACAGCACCCAGGGTGACGCTGCCAACCACAACCCGAGGACCAGGTTGACCGGGTCTTGCCAGTGTTTAGCTTTCAGTGACATAGTCTTGCCCTCCAAAACGATTACCCGTTGACCTTGGGCGAAGACTGGTGGGCGGCCGCCATCCAGGGGAACGCTTGCGTGGCGTTGTGCCGGACAGGTTGACCGACCCGCAGCTCTGCCTCGGGTCATCCGGAACTTGACGGCCAATTAGACTTTGCCCATGGCTACCGGTTCCCCGATCTTGCGCGGGATGGATGCGCCTGTTCGCGCCGATTGTCCGATCCCGCCTCTTTGAGCGTTATGGAAGGCGGGCGCCTGCAGCGGGAGATTAACGAGCAGCGGACGATCACGGACATGGGCATCCCGCGGACGGACTCCGGTATCAGCTGCGATCGAGCTCGCCATGCGGTGGCGCCGTCGGAACTGCGCCCCTTATTACGTTGGGGGACAATCGTAATCGCATTGAACCGGCGATTGACATGGGTTGTCTACCCAGCGTCGAACTGGTGCTTTCGTCCTGAATGAGCCCACAGCGGCATCCGATCGCGTGAATCATCGAATAAGGAGCGTGCCGGATGCGATGCGCGGTGCGGCGAGCACCGCATCCCGGAGATTTGCGGCAAACGTGCATCGCGTGAAATTCGCACATTGGGCGATCGGCTTTGCGCTCGGGTTCACCCAAGTCTTCGGGTGCGCGGCCGTTGAACCTCGGCAGCGCGACGCGGCCGCCGTGCCGGTGCTTTTGTATCACGAGAGACAAGGCATGCGGCGACCACATTCTTTGCCAACGATGCCGGCGCCGCGTCGATACTGGTGCGCGTGGCGGCCATACTCAGTGCTGCCAGCTTCGGCGTCTATCTTCTGCATCCCATGGTCATCGACGTTCTGGATATGCTGGGCCTCCCGCTCGACCCCTTGCCGTGGCACGCCGCTTGGTATGTGCCCGCGCTTTCAATGCTCGTTTTCGGACTGAGCGTCCTCATCAGCGTAGCGCTTCGAACGACCAAGGCGCTCGGATGGCTTTTGCCTTGACCCGCATCGGTTTTGATCACCGCCCTCGGTTTTGGACGGACATCGATTTCGAAATTGCGGCGAGTTCGTGGACAAGCTGCGCAAGGATCAGGGCGCGGCGACGGCGTCGATGAGGTTCTTGATTGCGTCCGGCGCATTGACGAAGCGGAACCCCGAGCAGCGCGCGCGGCTGCCGTCGGCCAGGGTGACGGCCTCCGAATAGCGCACCTCCAAGTCGACGCTGACCGCGTCGGCTCCCGGAATTTCGATGCGGCTACCTACGAGCACGGTACCCGGTTCGAGCATGACGTCCGACGAATACTGCAGGATGCTGATGCCGCCCGCGCCGAGGTCCTTGATGCGCGCATCGAAGGGCGCAATGCCGCCCGCGTCGGCAACGCAGCGCAGCGCAAGCGTGGGCGGCACCTCATGGCGCACACATTGGCGGCGTTGCTGCACGGTCAGGATTTCGGGATAGCGCAGGCGTATCGCGCGCGCGCCGTCGTGCAAGGCGTCGCATGGCGCCTCGGCGACGAATTCGATGTGCCAGTCGTCGGCCGTGGAAACGAGGGTCACGCGCGCACGCTCGAGCAAGGCCGCGTTGGCCTCCTCGTCCGAGGACGCGGTGATCACGATGAACTGACCGCCCGGATCGGCGCGAACGAGATTTCCGCCGAACTCGTCACCGTCGCTCGACAGTTCCACGATGACAGGCGCGCGCCGGGCGGCGAGCGCCTCGAGCACGCGCGCGATCTGGCTGCGCGAGCGCAGCAGGTGGCCCGGATTATTGTTCTGCTTGGAGTGTGTCGGCATAGTTGGGGCGAATCGGATTCTCGGACAGTCTAAGGAGTTTACGCGCCAGCTTTCTTAATGAATTTGTCCGACTTTGGTTGCAGACGCATTCGTTTCAGAAAACACCTTCATCGGTGTGCTCGCCCACAGGCTAATCAATTCTCGGCGAATTCACTGTGCACAAGTGCACAGATCCATGCATATCCCTGAGTGCCTAGGGTCTGTTGACATTCAGCACATGAGCGCGACGAGGGCAATTTGGGATGCAGCGCAAGGCGCGCCGGTGTTGGGGCGGAGGGGCCCCAACCCCTCCTTGGGCGCCGTTTGGTCATTCCAAACAAGCGACGAGCAACGCCGCGATGCGCCCACTGCGCAGGCGCTTGCGCCTGCGCGCGTGCGCTTGCCCCTTGGGGAGCGCAACGGCGACAGCCGTTGCGCTGTCCCCCTCGTCCCTTCGGGTTGCCTCCAAATGCGGCGCCTGCGTCGTTGCGCTCCTCGCCAAGGGAACCACCCTTGGCTTCGTCGCGCGCCTTGCAGTCATCCGCATTTGGCAGCAACGCGTCTCATGCGGTGAATGTCAACAGACCCTAGTGTATTACTGCACAGACCCCTCGTGCGCAACGGCCTAGGATCGCATGTGGCGGTGTGTGCGATGCAACCCGCATTCGATGCGCGCCGACTATCGTCATAGCTGGTTCCCATCGGCACTATTCTGGATATAGGAAATAGGAGGCCGAAAATGCATACCTTCAAAAACTGCTTCAAGGCGTACACGTGGTTGATGGCGGCAGTGTTCGCGCTATTTCTCGCCGCATGCGGCAGCAGCGGAGGCGGCGGCGACAGCGCCCCGGCAGCGGGCACGCTCGGCGTTTCATTGACGGATGCGCCCGCCTGCGGCTTCGACGCGGTGAATGTGACTGTCGTCAAAGTGCGGGTGCACCAAAGCAGTTCAGCCTCCGACACCGATGCGGGCTGGACCGATATCACGCTGAGCCCCGCGCGCAAGATCAACCTGATCAACCTGACCAACGGCGTACTCGACCGCCTCGGCGAGACGCCGTTGGCGGCAGGGCACTACACGCAACTTCGCCTGGTGCTCGACCCGAACACCGGCGCGGGCTTAAGCAATTCCGTCGTGCCCACGGGCGGGGTCGAGACCCCCCTTGTCACGCCAAGCGCGGTGCAAAGCGGGGAAAAGTCTGTCGGTATCGGTCAGGTTCAGGCGCGGACAGCCTGCGTCAGCAGGGCACGCCGGCTTCAGCGGGCGCGCGGGTCCGACGACCCAGCAGGGACTGCCCCTGTGGACGTGTGCACGCCCGGCTCGAAAATGCGCAGCCCGTTGCGGCCCGCTGCCTTCGCCTGGTACATGGCGATATCGGCGTTCTTGAGCAGCTCGTTCGCGCTTTGCGCGTGACCGCAGAACGGTGCGATGCCTATGCTGCCCGAGCTTTGATGCTGGTGCCCGGCGAGTACGTAGGGTAGCCTGAAGGTGGCGAGTATCTTTTCGCCGATGGCGCGCATCTGCGCCATCGCTTCTTCGGCGCGCTCGCTCAGGTCTTCGAGCATGATCACGAACTCGTCGCCGCCGAGGCGCGCCACCGTGTCGCTCGCGCGCACGGAAGCAGCGAGGCGCTGCGCCACCTGCTGCAGCAGCAGGTCGCCCATGTCGTGGCCGAGGCTGTCGTTCAAGGTCTTGAAGTGGTCGAGGTCGACGAACAGCAGCGCCCCGCAGTGCCGGCTGCGCTCGCTCGAGGCCAACGCCTGATGCAGGCGATCCATCAGCAGCCGGCGGTTGGGCAATTGCGTGAGCGGATCGAAAAAGGCGAGGTTCCTGATCTCCTCTTCCGCCGCCTTGCGCCGGGTGATGTCGGTCAGTGTGGCGACATAATGGGTTATCTTGCCGTCGTCGTCCTTGACCGCGGTGACGGTGAGCCATTCCGGGTACACCTCGCCGTTCTTGCGCCGGTTCCAGATTTCGCCCTTCCAGTTTCCGCAACTCTGGATGCTTTCCCACATCGCCCGATAGAAGGCCGCGTCATGCCGCCCGGCATCAAGCAGGTGCGGCGTCAGGCCTATCGCTTCCGCGGCGCTGTAGCCGGTAATTTCGGTAAATGCGCGGTTGACCCGCAGAATCACGTTGTCGGCATCGGTGACGAACATGCCCTCCTGCGCTTCGAACGCCGTCGCCGCGATGCGCAGATCGGCCTCGGCGCGCTTGCGCTCGGTGATGTCGCGTCCCGCGCCGCGGTAGCCCTTGAATTTGCCGTGCTCGTCGAAGATCTGCCTGCCGCTCGCCGAGATATAAATCAGAGCGCCGTTGGGGCCGGCCAGCGGGTATTCGAAATCGCGAAATGGCCGATGCGCTTCGAGCTCCGCGCGGTGCTTCGCCCAGCGCTCCTCGGACACGCCGATGCAAGGCAGCTCCCAGCGCGTCTTGCCCAGATGTTCTTCGTTGCCCGTGCGCTCGCGCAGGCCGCTCGAAACTTCGACGAAGCGAAACTTCTCGTCCTGCTCCCAGTACCAGTCCGAGGAGAGCTCGGTCAGGCTGCGAAAGCGGGCTTCGCTCGCAGCGAGTGCGGCTTGCGCGCGCTTGCGCTCGGTGATGTCGGTGCCGACGCCGCGGTAGCCCGTGAACTCGCCCGAGGTTGCGAATACCGGGTCGCCGCTGATGGAGATGTAACGCTCGCTGCCGTCGGCGGCGAGCCGTGAAAATTCGAAGTCGCGAAAAGGCAGGTGTGCGGCGAGCAGTTCGCGATGCTTTTGCCAGCCGGATGCGTCGGGCGACAGGTAGGGCAGGTCCCAGCGCCGGTGACTGATGGGCGATGCCTGCTGGAACACCGATTCCGCCGCCCCTTTGCGCGCGCTGCGCGCGCTGAGCCGGTGCGCGGCGTCGCTCTCCCAGTAATAGTCGGAGGACATCTGCGTCAGGCTGCGAAAGCGCGCCTCGCTTTCTGCGAGCGCATCCTTCTCCTTGATCCATGCGGCCGTCACGCGGTGCAATGCGCGCAGCGGCAGCACGGCGAGCGTGGCATAGACGGCGGTGCCGAGGAGCAAGCCCGCGAGCGCGGCGACGAGCGTATCGATCAGCAGATCGCGATACGAACGCGCGATCTCGACTTGGCCGACCACGAGGCCCGAGTCCGTGATGGCGGCCGAGCGCGAGAGCACCGGCGTCGCGGGATCGGCGCCCACGCTGACGAGTGCTGCGCCCGCCGGAGTGCGCACGGTCACGCGCTCACGCTCCGGTTGCACCGGAAAGCGCGGCAGGAGGTCTTCCATGCGCTGCAACTCGTACACCCACATCTCGGGGTTACGCACGACCATGCTGTCGATGGCGTCGGCCTTGATGCGCGCATTGAGCTGGACGTGTTCGACCAGGTCTGCGTATTTCACGCCGAAATATCCCGCAGGCGGCACCGTCGTCACTGCCAGCGCGAACACCAATGCCAGGCGCTTTACGGTGGGTGCAAGCCGGTCCTCAGCGTTCGTTGTCATCGCGGCGGGTCTCAGGGATAGAAGTGGCCGTTGTCGGTGAGGATGCTGCGCCCAGCGCCGGACAGCACGAACGCGGTAAAGCGTTCCGCCGCCTGCGAGCGCTTGTTGCCGCTCACGAGGAACAGCCGCTTGTAATACGGATACACGCCCGCGGCGCTGTTATGCACCGAAGGCTCTGTGCCATCTAGCTTCAACGCCTTCAATGCGCGCTTTTCCGACTTGATCAATGCGAGCGTGGTGGGCCCGATCGCACCGGGGATCCTCTCCAGATCGTCGGCAGCATCCTGATCGGTGATCGCTATCCGCACGCCGGAGCGCTTCTCCGCATCCGCGAGCGCGCGCGCAATTGCGGGAGAAAGGCTCTTGACCATGCCCGTGTCGATGTCGCTCGCAGGCCGCAGCACGACGCGCGTGAGCGTGCCATCGGGCCACTTCGGCATGTGACCCGCATAGATTTGGGCCAGCTCCTCGCGCGTGACCGCGGAAACCGTGGACTTGGTCGAAATCGCGAACACAAACGGCGTGCGTGCGTATTCGAATTCCGTGATTCCGGGCCGGCGTTCGTTCTCGCGTAGCGGGCGCGAAATCAGCGCCAGGTGGATTGCGCCGGCGAGCATGGCCGAAATGCCGCCACTGCTGCCGAGGTTGGGCACGAAGGCGAAGTTCACATCCGGGTTTTTCGCGCTGAATGCGTCGGCGAGCAGCCGCATGGTGCCGAGTGCGCAGCCCGTTCCGCCTATCTTGATTTGCTCAGGCGTAGCGGCGTGGGCAGAGCCAAGGAACAACAGGGCGCACGCGGCGCAAGGAGCAAGCGCGCGCCTAAGGGTGATGGCCAGCGCCGCGAGGCGCGATGGCAAATCGATCAAATGGGTCATCGGTCGGATTTGAATTTATATTCGATACCCGAGTTTGCCTCCCAAACGCCCGTATCTTAGCAATCTATCCGCGCCGCGGACTTGAAAACTTCGCGCGCTCGTTCGTCAAATTTGACTTGAATCAACGCGGGCGGGCGCTTGTGCACCGCAACAGCCGCGCTCCCCGCCCGCTGGCTGGGCTCAGCCCGAGACGAGCAGCATCACCCCCGCCACCGTCAACACGGCGCCTGCCGCCATGCGAGGCGTGACGCGCTCGTGGCGCAGCAACAATAGGCTCAGCACCAGCGTGAATAGCGGATGGGTCGCGACGATAGGCGAGACCATGCTGACCTGGCCGTGGACCAGCGCGAAATACATCAGGAATAGGCTGCCGCCGTTGAAGAAGCCGGTCGCGACAAACCAGGGTATGGCGCGCCGGTCGCGGGTCCCGGATGCGCCGCCGGCTCTCGCTGCGACGAGAATTACCGCGGCCGAAGCGGTGTAGCCGATCAAGCCGGCGGCGTAGGGGCTCGCCCATAGCTCGAGTCCAGCCTTGGTCAATACCTGCGCCAATGCGCGGATCGCCGCCGCCGCAAACGGCAGCGCTATGGCCCAGAGCGGCCAACTGCGCGGACCGCCGCCGGACCAGGTCAGCATGAGCATGCCGAGCACGATGACGCCGGTCCCGAGCGCATTGCCGGCGGTGAGCGTTTCGCCCAGAAACAGAATGGCGCCGAACAAGGCGAACATCGGCGTGGTGCAGGAAACCGAACTCGTGATCGTCGGCCCCATGTGCTGGTTGCCGGTATAGGTGAGGAGCGTCACCGAAGCCGGAAAGAACAAGCCAACCAGCGCGAAAATACCCGCGGCCGCAGGATCGAATCCAGCCGGGTGGAGCAGGAACGGCGCCAGGCTCCAGAACATCAGCGTCGTCGACGGAACGCCGATCGCCGCGCCGGCCAAGGGGGTGGTGTAGCGCAATCCCAGCCGCGTCGTGATCAAGGCGGCGCCGAGGCCGGCTGCCGCGGCGAGCGCCCAAAGCGCGGATTCGAGCATGATTGGATTAGAGCCTGTTCGACGATGCGGGGATACGAGCCTCGCGCGCCCTCTTGCATCGCGCCATTACGCCATGGATTCTGTGCCTACGCGCGCGCATGATACCGCGCCGCTGGAGCTTGCTCTTAGTGCGGATGCCGATGATGCAGATCCGGCAGATGCGCGTGGCTGTGCGTGAGCGCGGCGTACTGGTGCGGGTGGGAATGCGGCTCGGGCCCCGCGTCGGCGTCGTGCGCGTGCTGGTGGTGCGCATCGTGGCTGTGCAGGTGCTCGTGCACGAGGGGCTCGTGCGTGTGCGCATGCGCGTGCCGCTCGGTGAGCACGAGCCAGGTCGCGGCGAGCATGAGGACGAAGGCGACGCCGAAAGCGCCGGTCAGCGCCTCGCCCGGGAGCGCGAGCGCGAGCGCGGCGCCGATGAAGGGTGCGGTCGAAAAATGCGCGGCGGCGCGCGCTGCTCCGAGGTGGCGAAGGGCAAGGATGTAGAGCACGAGGCTCACGCCATAGCCGAGTAAGCCGAGCACGAGCGCGGCCGCAAGCGGCAGCGCCGCGGGGAGGCGCGCGCCCAGGGCGAGCGCGAGGGCGGTGTTGACGCCACCGGCCGCGAGCCCTTTCACCATGGCGATCGTGACCGGATCGGCGGCCGCGATAGTGCGCGTGAGGTTGTTG
>Ga0209514_10001148_pt1 | contig 48418 bp, 38 predicted proteins | sample Subgrocontami58m_FD_187452 | JGI IMG/M metagenome (GOLD analysis project Ga0209514, IMG submission 187452) | Subsurface groundwater microbial communities from S. Glens Falls, New York, USA - GMW37 contaminated, 5.8 m (SPAdes) (version 3) | ecosystem: Environmental > Aquatic > Deep subsurface >... | reverse complement strand
CGGCCTCGGCTCGACGGCGATCTCGTCCAGGCGGGCCAAGGTCCGCGCGAGCGCCTGCTCGTCGAGCGCGGCACCGGCTTCGCCCTCCAGCAGTGCGCCGCCCAGGGCCCCCAGCTCGGCCACCAGGCGCCCGGCCCGCGGGTCGAGCGCCACATGCAGCGCCACGGCCAACGCCGGCCCGTCGGGCAGCGCGCCGGCAGCATAGTCAAGCAGCAGTTCCTCGGGGGCCGGATGGCGGCTCATGACTCGTCTCTCTCCAAGGCCTCGCGCAGGCGCCCGAGCGCCAGGCGAATGCGAGATTTCACGGTCCCCAGGGGGAGCTTCAGCTCCTCGGCGATGACCGTATGCGTCTTGTCTTCGAAAAACGCCTTCTGGATCACCACCAATTGGTCGGCCGACAGGTCGCCCAGCAGTTCCTTCACCCGGGTATACGTCTGCCCCGTCAGGACGGATTTGTCGGCGTCCTCGCCTTCCGGCGCATAGACGACCAGCCAGTCCTCGGTGTCGATCGGCCGGGCGCTGCGGCGCAGCAGGTCGATTCGCTTGTTGCGGGCGATGGCGTAGACCCAGGTGGCGGCCGACGCCCGGTTGCGGTCGAAGTTGGCGGCCTTCCGCCACACCATGACCAGCGCCTCCTGGGCCACTTCCTGCGCGGTCTCTGCATCCGTGCCGCCCCGGATGATGAAGGCTTTTATGCGCGGCGCGAAATGGCGGAACAAGCTGGCGAAGGCCGCACGGTCCTGACGGGCCGCTATGGCCTCAATCAGATCGGCAGCCTCGTCAGCGGACAACATTCCGCCAGCCTATCCCGGGCGGCCCTGCGCACCGAGGTCCCAGAATATGCCGGTCATCAGCCGTAGCCCGTCGCGTGCGACAGGCGCCAGCAGGTGCTCGTTCGGCGCGTGCTGGGAGCAGGCGGCGTAGGAGTGCGGCACCCACACCGTCGGCATGCCGAGAATGTCGGTGAAGACCTCGTTGGGCAGCGAGCCGCCGAGATTGGGAAGCATGTTGGGCTTCTGGCCGGCCGTCTTTCCGATCGAGGCGGCGGCGAACTTCGCCCACGGGTTCTCCGGATCGAGCCGGGTGGCGTTCATGATCACGTCGCGCGCCGCCTCGATCTCGATCTGGCCAAAGCCGTGCCTGGCGAGATGGCGCCGGAGCGCCGGGATGATGTCGTGCGGATCGGTACCGACGACGAAGCGCAGCTGGCAGTAGGCAATGGCGCTGGGCGGGATGGCATTGACCGGACGATCGGGGTTGCCGGTCTTGAAAGCCAGCACCTCGAAGCTGTTCCAGCCGAACACGCGCTCGACCGGCGTCAGCGACTTCTCGCCCCATTCCGGATCGATCGTCGGCGCGTTCTCGCCGGCGTCGATATGGGCATCGGCCAGGGCAGCGCGCACCGAATTGGTCAACGTCTTGGGCCGCCACTCCGGCACCTTTATCTGCCCGCGCTCGTCGGTGATGGTGGCCAGCGCATGGGCCATGATGATGCCGGGGTTGGCCAGCAGGCCGCCCCAGTTGCCTGAATGATGTCCGCCCTCTCGCATCGTGAGCTTCAAATTGAAGTTCATCGTGCCGCGCGTGCCGCCGAAGATCGTCGGCCGGCGATGGTCGAGCCTGGGCCCGTCCGAGCCGATCAGGGCGTCGGCCTCGAGCGCCGCCTTGTTGGCCTTGCAGAAATCGGCGAGGCCGGGCGAGCCGGTTTCCTCGCCGGTCTCGATCAGGATCGTCGAGTTGAATCCAAGCGAGCCGCGCTCCTGCAGCACGCAGGCCAGCGCTGCGATGTTGATCGTGTGCTGGCCCTTGTTGTCGGCGGTGCCGCGGCCGTACATGCGGTCGCCCTCGACCACGATCTTCCAGGGCGACAGGCCGGCGCGCCACTGCTCTTCCTGGCCGCGGATCACGTCGCCGTGACCATAGGTCAGGACGGTCGGCTTGGCGGGATCCTCGATCCGGCGGGCGATCAGGAACGGGCCGTACTCGGCGCGCGGATTGGGCTGCACCGTGCAGTCGTAGCCGAGCTTGGTCAGCGACTCCGTCATCTCGCCCGAGACGTATTCCAGCAGCGCCGGCATGGAGTCGGCCTCCTGGCTGGTGGTGGGAATCCCCACCCGCCGCTGCAGCTCCTCCAGAAATCCGCCATCGTCGAAATACTTCTCCGCGCGCCCGATGGCGCCATCCCTTGTGCCGGTCATGCTTCCCCTTGCCGAGTTTCGCCGGCACGATAGCAAAATATCGGGAGGAAGAGCATGACCACCTCGGGACGGGTTGTTTTCAGCAGGATGGAGGAAGTCGAATACGGCAAGCCGGCGGATGCGGCCGTGTCGGAGCTGGTGAAGCGCCAGCAGGCCGAGCGCGTCTTCCTGATGGTCAGCGGCACGCTCAACCGCGAGACCGACGAAATCGACCGGCTGCGCCGGGCTCTGGGTAATCATTGCGTCGGCACGTTCGACCGGATGCCGCCGCACACGCCGCGTGCGGCGGTGATCGCGGCGGCCGAGCAGGTACGCGCAGCAAGAGCCGATCTCATCGTCACCCTGGGCGGCGGCTCGATCACCGACGGCGCCAAGGCCGTACAGCTCTGTCTCGCCAACGATATCCGCACACCCGAGGCCCTCGACCAGGTGCGCGCGCCAGCGGTGGTGAAGCCGCCCACTGTGCGTCAAATCTCCGTCCCGACGACGCTCTCGGCCGGCGAATTCTCGCCCATCTCCGGAGTCACCGACGAACGCACCAAGATGAAGGAGCTGTTCCGCCACCCCGGCATCGTTCCCCAGGCGGTGGTGCTCGACCCGGCGGTGACGCGACACACGCCGATGTGGCTGTGGCTGTCCACCGGCATCCGCGCCGTCGACCATTGCGTCGAGGGCATCTGTTCCAACGAGGCCAGCCCCTACGGCGACGCCTCAGCGCTGCATGGGCTGTCGATGCTGGCGCGCGGCCTGCCGCGGGTGAAGGCGGATCCCTCCGACATGCAGGCCCGGCTCGACTGCCAGATCGGCGCCTGGCTCTCGATGGCGCCCCTGGTGGCCGGCGTGCCGATGGGTGCCAGCCATGGCATCGGCTACGTCCTGGGCGCGGTCTTCGACATCCCGCACGGCCACACCTCCTGCATCATGCTGCCGGCGGTGATGCGCTGGAACAAATCGGCCAACGCCGACCGCCAGGCCCTGATCGCCAACGCCATGGGCCATCCCGGCAAGGACGCGGGTGATGTGCTCGACACGTTCATCCGCGGCCTCGGCATGCCGCGCAGCCTTTCCGAAGTGAAAATCGGCAAGGAGCATTTCGACCGCATCGCCACGCAGGCGATGGGCACGCCGTGGATTCCGCGCAACCCGCGCCCGATTCCGACGCCGGCCGAGGTACGGGAGATTCTCGAACTGGCTGCCTAGCCATATGCCCTTCCAGACGCGGGCGGTGCGAGTCATTGCCATCGACTCGCCGCCCAAGTGGAACGTTGAATATTCTCAATGTTCCTCGGGCAACCCGCCTGTTGACTTGCGGTGATGTCGGATGATTACCTGTTGCCGAGAAGCGCAAAGCGTTGACGTCATCGGCTCCAAGTAGAGAGTTGCGCCATGCCCGTGCCCACGCCCACGCCAGCACCTGCCCCGCCTGCAGCTTCAACCCCACAAAATGCCAGCCAAACCAACGGGACCACCCTGACGTTTTGGATGACGCCGGCCTTCGTTCAGGAAGTTACGGGCCAGTCGACCGGTCAAGGCAGCGCTCCCGTGTGGGCTTATCTTTGGAACGCCCAACCTCCGACCGGCACTCCTGTCTCCCCGGTATTTGGAACCGGCGAACCGAATGTCGACCTCGGCGCGACGAACAACACCACACCTTTGATCATCGATGGGCAGTTGCTGATCAATCCCGGCGATCCTACCCATCCGGATGCGACTCATCCCGTCGGGCTGGATGCAACCAGTGGTTACTACTACATCAAGGTGCCGCTCACCAACGCGACCCAGCAATACGTGAGCAGCGGAACGCTCTTCTTTCTGCTTCAAAGCGAGCCCGTCGCCGGTCACACAGATCTCCCGAGCAGTATCGGCTCGGCGATCGGCAACATTGCGCCCAACAGCTCAGCCTGGAATTTCGGCTACTCCCAGTTCGAATATACGCTCTCCGGGGCGGGCGCAGACACGGGAGATCTTACCGGGATCTCCGGTTTCTCGCGCAATACCGCCGTTCGTGTCGAATACAGCGACAGTTCGACGGATTCGCGCGGCTTTGCCCTGTCGGGTGCCCAGATGACGGAGAAACTGACAGGTCAGTTCCCTACGGCAACGACAGCGAACGTCCCTTATCCGGCTGTCCCGACCAGCCCTCTGGGAAACCCGCCGCCCCATCCGCCCACCACGAACCCACCGGAGACAGCACTCTTCGTTTCGCCTTCCAATACATCCATTCCCGGCCTCAGCCCCTATCCGACCGGTGTCTGGGATCAGTACCTTGATACGTTCGCCGGCCTGACGGACGTCCGAATCCACGGCGCATTCCAGGGCGCGCCCGACGCGCTGGGTGTCTATCACAACCCGTCCTATTACGATTACCTGGTCCGAAGCGTTGTGTTGCCGGACAACACCGGAACCAACGGATGGGGGGCGGCGGACACCTATTTCGTATTCGTTCCCAGCGAAACCAGCCAGACCAAGGGCTACATCGCCTTGAGCAGGAGCGTGCTTGAATCGAACCTCTATGCGGCGGGACAGGGCACCGCGACAGTCTGGCAGGACCCCTATCTGACGCAGCCCTACCTGATCCCCGGCAGTGGCGCCGCGCCCGGAATCCCGGCCACCACGAACGCATTCGGTGTGTCGGCCAACAATCAATGGGGGAACGTCCTTACTCAGCTGTTCACGGGTTTTACCGGCGGATACTGGGGAGCGATCGCTGAGCAATCGAACTCGCTCAACCGACTTACGACCAACAATCTGGCGGGCGGTCCCATCAACCTGGATAATTCCATCAACCAGTCGCCGACCTATGCTTTCGACGGGTATCGCACCAACACCATACCGACGACCGTTCACAACGATGCTTACAGCGAACTGTTCCTGAACAATGCGAACGCTTACGGATCGGCCTTTTCCGACAATCTGGCCGTCGGCCTGACGCCAGGCCCCCTGATCTCGCTGGGCGAGCCCAATGCCGCGGGAGGGCAGAGCCAGGCCAACAACGTCAGCAATATCGACCTCTTCGTCTACGGATCGAACGAAACGTCGTCTTTCTATAGGCAGCCGATCGGCGCCAACTATCTTCCCCTGGCAAGCAAACAGGCGGACTACCTGATCCCGACAGTTGCCGCGCTCCCAGTAAGCGGGCCCCCTCCCGGTGCGCCCGGTGGCCTGCAGATCCAGGTGAATGGAAACGAGGGCGCAACCAATCTTCGCGCCGATGCGAGCGCCCTACTCGGCATCTATACGGGCCAAGGCCAGTTCGAGTATGTGCCGCTTCAATCCAACGGCAACATCTGGCAGACCTTCACCGTCACCGGATCGCCCGGTTCATGGACGTCATCAGGAACGCCGGGGACAAGCGGGACATTCAATGTAAATCTGCCGATGCCGGCGATAGTCACCGCTGGGGAAGTTTACTGGTATCAGCTGGTTCTCTTCAACCCTTCCGGCGGGCAGAAAGTCTACGACTTCTATGCAAAGGCGGCCGCCGATGCCAGTGCCGGGTCGCTTTCGTTCGTGCTCCCGCCTGTCAACGGATCAAGCCAAACGGCGGCCGTGGACGGTGGTGCGACCGTCACGACTGCAGCTTTCAACAATGTAAACGTTCTCCCCCTCGACCTGAACGTGGCAACGTCGCTGCCGCCGAGCCTTCTCACGAATTCCTACGATACGGCATTGTCGACACTGTCGGGGAGCCCGCAGGCGGCGCCTGTGGCCGGCACGCTCCCGGGCGGCGTGTTCACGGCCTTCCCCGATCAGAATGGAACCGGGCTCAACGCCTCGGTCAATCCGCCGGGCGCCGTTCCCCAGACGCCCGCTCCTACTCTCACCCTTAGCAACCCCGATGCCCTGGCGTTCGGCTGGACCGGGACCAATCTCGCCACGCATACCGGCGTGCCGACGCTTTCCCCCAATCCGCCGGCGCGTCTCGGCCCGCCGAACACATTCGGCCTGGTTTCCGACTGGACGAACAAGATGGTCCCGGGGCACGTGGCCCAGATCAACGTCATCGCGACGACGCCAAGGGCAACGTTTTCCGCCGTGCTGCAGACCACGGCCGACCTCGACGGCCAGTGGCAGACGGCGACGGGCCTCCTGCTCGGCAATGGCACCTATACCGCCACGGTCACCGAGATGCTGGCCGACGGCGTCACACAGTATTCGACGGGCCCGAGCGTTGCGTTGGGCATCACCGTGACGGGCGTGGCGGCCCTCGGCGCCATCTCCGATACAGCCGCCCATGTGTCGAGCAATCTCGACACCTACGGCGCCAACGTGCCGACCTCGATCGCGATTTCGGACAACAACGCGCTGACCGTGAAGGTGAGCCAGATCACCGGAGACGCCGGCGCTCTCGCCGTGACGCAGAACGCCAACAACTCGCCTTACAAGCTGATCGTGCAGGACAAGGCGGCCAATGTGGCCGCCGCGATCGATGCCCTGGCTGCCAACACCCACTTGCAGCAGATCGGCTTCACGGATGCCGTGGCGCCCACCCTGTCCATCACCTATGCCCAGTATCAGGCCGATGGCGCGGCCATCGACAAGATGACCGGCACGCACAACATCCTGATGAGCGTCACCGGCCAAGCGTATTCTTCCATGGAATACGACTACAACCACCGCAACGAGTTGTCCGGAGCGAAGTACTTCCATACCGGCATCACGGGCCAAGCATACACCGGCTACGACGCGGACTACGATGGATCGAACCGGCTGACCAGCTACCATTTCACCGGGGTTTCCGGACAGGCGTATTATGCTTATGAGTACGACTACGCCGCCGGCTACGCGAGCACCCTTCCGAACAATGGCCTGATCGGACAGAAGTACTTCTTCGCCAACGTGCAGGGCCAGCCCTATGCGGCCTACGAGCACGACATCAACGCTGCTGGCGTGACGACGCGCCTTTTCTACAGCGGCATCACAGGCCAACTCTACTCGTCCTACGAAAACGACTACATCATCAACAGCACCGGCAGTCACTTCGTGGGCCAGAAGTACTTCACCACGGACATTGTCGCCCAGAACTATACCGGCCACGAGCAGCACCTCGACGCCAACGGCCACCTGATCCGGGACGTCTTCACCGGCGGCCTGATCACCGGCAGCCAGGTCTACTCGTCGTGGGAGAACGACTACGCCAATGGAGATGGCATCCTGACCGGCCAGACATATTTCCAGACAGGCATTACCGGCCAAGCCTATAGGGACTACGAGGTTGGCCTCGACGCAACGGGCAAGAAGATCAAGGAAGTGTGGAGCGGCATCGTCAGCAAGGAATATTCGGCTTACGAGTACGACTACGCCGCCAGTGACGGCGTCCTCACTGGACAGAAATTCTATTACACCAACGTCCAGAACAAGGAATATTCGACCTACGAGGTCGACCTCACGGCGAGCAGCGCGCTGGCCCTCGAGATCTACAACATGAACGACGGTAGCCACCGAATCATCGGCTCGTCGATCAGCCAGACCATCGACAGCGTCTTCAACGACCTGACGACTGGCGGTGGCGGCGCCGACACTTTCGCCTACACGCCATTTTTCGGCCAGGCGGCCATCACCGACTTCACGTCGGCGACGGACAGGATCTCGCTGCCGACCTCGGAGTTCGCCAATTACGCCTACGTCCAGGCGCACAGCGCTCTGGTCAACGGCGGCCACGACACCATGATCACCGGCACCAATGGTGACACCCTGACTCTGCAGGGTGTAACTGCGCTGCCAGGCGCATCGGACTTCCTGTTCGTCTAGGCCCGGAGGCGCCCCTTCCGCCTGGCCACCGATTCGGCCAGCAGGCAGAGGATCTCCCACATCATGGTGACGCCCACGAGCGCAGTGTTGCCGCTCATGTCGAAGGGCGGCGAGACTTCGACGACGTCGCCGCCCACGAGGTCGAGACCGCGCAGGCCGCGCAGCATGCGCTGCGCCTCGTGCGGGGTGTAGCCGCCGATCTCGGGCGTGCCGGTGCCGGGCGCGAAGGCGGGATCGAGGCCGTCGACGTCGAAGCTGACATAGGCCGGGCCGGTACCCACCACGCGGCGCGCCTCGGCGATCACCTTCTCCACGCCGAGGTCGAAGTATTCCTCGATGGTGATGACCCGCATGCCCTGGTCGACCGCCCACTGGTTGTCGTCGCGCTTGTAGAGCGAGCCGCGGATGCCGATCTGGACCACGCGCTGGGGATCCAAAAGCCCCTCCTCGACGGCGCGCCGGAACGGCGTGCCGTGGGTGTACTTGTAGCCGCCGAAATAGGTGTCCCAGGTATCGCTGTGGGCGTCGAAATGCACCATGCCGAGCGGCCGGTTCCTGCTTCCGGCGCCGGCAATGGCGCGCATGATCGGCAGGGTCACGAGATGATCGCCGCCCGCCGACAGCGGCACGACCCCGGCGGCATGGATCCTGGCGAAGTGCTTCTCGATGCGCTCGAGCGAATCGTCGAGGCTGGCGGGATTGACCGGCGTATCGCCGAGGTCGCCGCACCTGGCGAGTTCATAAGGCGCCACACCCGTCACATGGTGGATGCGGCGCATCATGGTGGAAAGATCGCGCATCTGGCGCGGGCCGTGCCGCGCACCCGGCCGGTTGGTGGTGCCGCCGTCCCACGGCACGCCGACCATGCCGATCTCGACCTCGGCCGGATCGCGGAACAGCGGCAGGCGCATGAAGGTGGCGATGTCGCCGAAGCGCGGGCTAACCGTGCCGGAGACCGGCTGGGGAAAGTTCTTCGGGTCGGTCATTTCACCTGCAACAGCGCCTTGCGCGCCATGACGAATTCCTCGACCGCGGCCACGAAGCGGTCGCCCTCGGCCTCGCCGATCATGATGTTGAGCGCGACGAAGCCGCGCCGGGCGATCCAGATGCCGGCGGCCATCATGTCGAAGAAGAACAGCTCCTTCGCGTCCTGGCTGCCGGCCGCGATGTCGGCCGCCGTCCTGATCGGCCGCGACGTGGCGTGTGCCGTCATCATCGAGCCGATGCCGGAGAACTGGAACGCCACCTTGTTCTTCGCGCAGATCGCGTTCAGCCGCTCGCGGATCTTCTCGCCGCGGGCGTTCAGCTCCGCCGCCGCCGCAGGCGTATAGACCTCGCCGTAGCCCGCGACGCCCGCCGCCATGGTGAGCGCGTTGTTGTTGAAGGTGCCGGCGTGCGGCAGCGAATCGGCCTTTGTCGGATCGAACAGCTCCATGATGTCGCGCCGGCCGCCGAAGGCGCCGAACGACATGCCGCCGCCGATGTATTTGCCGAGTGTCGTCATGTCGGGGATGACGCCGTGCTTCTCCTGCAGGCCGCCGGGCGAGAGCCGCGAGGTCATGACCTCGTCGAAGATCATCGTGATTCCCCGGGCGCGGGTTTCCTCGCGCACCATCTTCAGGAAATCGACGTCACCCGGCAGACAGCCGTGGCTGCCCTGCATCGGCTCCAGCAGCACGGCGAACAGCTCCTCGCCGTGCTTGGCCAGGAGCGCCCGCGTGCCCTCGATGTCGTTGTACGGCGCCACGACGTAGTCGTAGGGAATGTTCACCGGGCTGCCGCCGCTCACGAAATAGAGCACGCCGCCGTGATAGCCGCCGTGGAACACCATGACCTTGCCGGCCGTCGCTCGGCCCTTGCGCTGGGCGAAGACGCGGGCGCCGGCCAGAGCCATCACGTTGCCCTCGGTGCCCGAGTTGGTGAAGCGCACCAGGTCGATCGACGGCATGCGGTCGGCGATCAGCTTGGCGAGCTTGGCCTCGTTGGCGTTGCGGCCGCCGTAGTTCCAGCCATGGTTCAACGCCTTGTCGATGGCGGCGCGGATCACCGGATGCGAATGGCCGTAGATGCCGGCGGTATATTCGCCCAGCACGTCGATATATTCGTGGCCGTCGGCATCCCACAGGCGGCAGCCCTCGCCGCGCACGACGGTGAGGGGAAACGGCGAATTGTGCAACGTGGTGCGGGTGTTGCCGCCCGGCATCGCCTCGCACGCCTCCTGGTGGCGGCCGAGGCTTTTGGGATTGCTGTCGGCGTAAGCCTGGCGCGCTTCGATGAGCGCGGACTGCAGATCCGAATTGACCAGGGCTTGATCGGGCACGTCATTCTCCTCGCGTTGTGGCGAGAGTATCACACCACGTTGAGCTCCCGGATAGGCCGCCCTGCGGATATGCGTTCATAACCGAAGGGACTGAGATCGATCGTGCGATAGCTGCCATGCACGATCAGCTCGGCAATGGCGCGGCCGACCGCCGGCGACTGCTGGATGCCGTGGCCGGAGAAGCCCGTGGCGAAGATCAGGCTCTCGAAATCGGGATGGCGGCCGACGATGCCGTTCTGGTCGAAGGTGTTGTATTCGTAATAGCCCGCCCAGGAATTCACCACCTTGGCCGCCTCGAAAGCGGGCACCCGCGCCGCCAGCGCCGGCCAGACCATGTCGTCCCATTCGGCGTGCTGGACCTCGAGCGGCGGCTCGGGCGGATCGTTGCCGGCGGCCGGCGTCGTGCCGGCAAGATGGAAGCGGCCCTCGGGCCGGAACCACACGCCCGACGGATCGATGGTGAGTGGCGCCGAGTTCGGAGAAAGCGGGCCGGGCGGCACGCGCACGTCGAGCACGAACACCGAGCGTCGCCGCGGCTCGACCGGGAGAGCGATGCCGGCTGTCGCGGCCACTTGCCCCGACCACGGCCCGGCCGCCAGCACGACCGAGCCGGCCTCGATCCTGCGCCCCGAGCGCAGGGTGACGGCATCGGGCGCCAGCTGCGCCACCTCGTCGGCGATGTACTCGGCGCCCAGCTCGCGTGCCTTGCGCCTGAAACCCTGCATCAGCGCCGGCCCGTCGAACCAGCCCTCGTTGGCGGTGCCGTGCGAGGCGAGCGCGATCCCCTCCGTCGATATCCACGGGAAGCGCGCCGCGAGCGCCACCGGATCGAGCAGCTCGACCGAACAATCCTCGCCGCGCTGGATCGCGTTGTTGGCGCGCAGCACCGGCTCTCCTGCCCGCGACGCGAGGAAGAGATAGCCCGGCTCCTTCAGCCCGAGGTCGACGCCCAGCAGCTCGGGCGCACGGCGCAGGAAGCCGATGCCGTAGCGCGAGAGGTGGATGTTGAGTGGCGTCGAGAACTGCTGACGGATCGAGCTTGCCGACAGCGCCGACGAGGCACGCGCATAGGTCGGATCGCGCTCGACCACCACGACGGTGCCGGCGAAGTTTGGGGCGGACTTCAAATGATACGCGACGGACGATCCCATCGCGCCGCCGCCCACGACGACGACATCGAAGCGATCAGGCATCCGGCACCCGCACCCAACCCTCCATCAGGCGGCGGGCGGAGCGGCTCATCATCACCTTGCTCACGGTCCATTGCCCGCCTTCCTCGCGGGCCTCGGCGCCGACGCCGAGCGTTCCCGAGGGATGGCCGAAGCGCACGCGGCCGTCGGCGCCGGCCGGTGCCACGCGGCTGACGACCGTGCCGGGGATCGCCGCCGCAGCCGCGATGGCGACGGCGCCGGTGCCGGTCATGGCGTGATGCAGCACGCCCATGGAGAAGATGCGGGCCAGCAGGTCGATCGAGCCGGCCTCGACCTTGCGGCCGTCCGACGCCGTGTAAGGGGCCGGTTTGGCGACGAATGCGAGCTTCGGCGTATGCGGCCGCTTCTGAGTCGCTTCCTCGGGCGTGGCGACGAGCCCCATGGCCACGGCGCCCAGTGCGCGCACGGCTTCGACGCGGCCCAGCAGCGCCTTGTCGTCGTTGATGTCGCCCTGCAGCTCCGTGCCCTCGAGGCCGAATTCGGCGGCATCAACGAAGATCGTCGGATCGCCGGCGTTGATCAGCGTCGCCACGATACGGCCGACGCCCGGCACGTCGAGCGTGTCGATGCGGCGGCCGGTGGGAAACATCGCGCCGCCCGCGCTGTCGCCTTCCCCGTCCGCCGCGGGATCGAGGAACTCGACCTTCACCTCCGCCGCAGGGAAGGCCACGCCGTCCAGCTCGAAGCCGCCCAGCTCCTGCACCTCGCCGCCCTGCATGGGCACGTGGTTGACGATCATCTTGCCGATGTTGGCCTGCCAGATGTTCACCGTCGCGATGCCGTCGGCCGGTCCCTCGACCAGCCCCATGCCGAGCGCGAACGGACCGACGGCGGCGCTCAGGTTGCCGCAATTGCCCGACCAGTCGATCACCGGCCGGTCGATCGCCACCTGACCGAAGCGGTAGTCGACGTCGCAGCCCGCACGCTCGGACCTGGAGATGATCACCACCTTGCTTGTGCTCGAGGTGGCGCCACCCATGCCGTCGGTGTGCTTGCCGTAGCGGTCGGGGCTACCGATCACGCGCATCAGGATCCGGTCGCGCGCCGCGGCATCGGCCGGCAGGTCGCGGGCAAGGAAGAACACGCCCTTGCTGGTGCCGCCGCGCATGTAGACGGCGGGGATGCGAAGCTGCTTCATGGACTTCCTCCGCTGGGATTTCCTCCGCTGGGCCTTCCTCCGCTGGCCGGCTCGCGGCCCCGCTGCCAGGGCCAGCGCCCGCTCACCTCCAGCTCGAGCGCGAAGCTCAGCAGCGTCCTGATCGCCACGATGACGGCCAGCACACCGAGGTTCTGCAGCGTCGGCTCGACGGCCACCGTGCCGATGATGTCGGCGATCACCAGGAATTCCAGCCCGAGCAGGATCGCCCGTCCGAGGTCGGCGCGCAGCTCCTGGTAGGCCTCCCGGAACGACATCCGCCGCGCCAGCCGGAGCAGGAAAGCGCCGCAGGCGAGTGCGGCACCGGCGATCAGCACGCCGACACCGACCAGTTCGACGACATGGCCCGCCGCCACGGCGAATTGATCGATCCGCATGGTTCCCCTCCCTTCGGCGCTCAGCGCCTCCGCCAGGCCTGCAGGCGAGCGAACAGGAAGCGGTCGGCCAGCAGGTGCAGTGCCTTGACCACGGCCGAGGTCGCCACGATCACGATGCAGAGGGCCGCCGCGGCGGCCGTGGCGCCGGTCTCCTCGATGTTCACCGCCGCGACCGAGGCAAGCTTTGTGTCGGGCGCGTAGAGGAAGATCACCGATGACACCGTCGTCATGGCATTGACGAACAGGTAGATCGCGATGTCGAGGATCGACGGCAGGCAGATCGGTACGGTGACGCGGGCGAAGGTCTTCCATACCGGCACCTTGAGCGAGGCCGAGACCGATTCGAATTCGGGATCGATCTGCTTCAGGGCCGTCGTCGCCGTAAGATGGCCCACCGTATAGAAGTGCGCCACCGTGTTGATCACCAGGATGGCCATGGTGGCGTAGAGGAAGTTGAGGGGGTTGTGAGGAGCATTGAAGAAAAAAATGTAGCCCAGGCCCAGCACGATGCCGGGGACGGCCATCGGCAGGAAGGCGAGCAGCTGGACCACGCCCCGCACCCAGCCGAAGCCCCGGGTCTTCTCGTTCAGCCACGCACCCACGAACATCAGCGCCGTGCCGGCGATCGCCGCCCCTGCCGCCATGCGCAACGAGTTGAAATAGGACTCCCAGCCGTTGGCGTCGAAGTTGGCAAAGGCGTAGTTCGCCCAGGTGAGGCTGAGGTTGTACGGCCAGTACTTGATCAGTGAGCCCCACGCTGCCATGCCGAGGATGGCGAGGATACCGGCCGACACCAAGGTGCAGAACGCGGTGAAGAAGAGGTCGCGGCCGAACTTGGGCTTGGGGATCAGCGGCACGGCACGGGCGGTGAGCAACGCTACCTGCTTGCGCTGGACCAGCCGGTCGACGACGAAGGCAAGGGCCGCCGGCGCCAGCAGCACCATGCCGACCACCGCACCCATCGAGAAGTTCTGCTGGCCGATCACCTGCTTATAGACGTCGGTCGCCAGCACGTTGAAGTTGCCGCCGATCACCTTGGCAATGCCGAAATCGGTGATCACCAGGGTGAACACGACCAGCGCCGCGCTGATCAGGCCGTATTTCGCGCCGGGCAGCGTCACGGTGAAGAAGACGCGGATCTTGGAGGCGCCCAGGGCATCGGCCGCCTCGTAGAGCCGGGCGTCGGCGGTGGCGAGCGCCGTCACCATGATCATCGTGGCATGCGGGAAGCAGTAGAAGACCTGGGCGATCACGATGCCGTCGAAGCCGTAGATCGAGCCGCCGATCAGGCTCTTGAAGAAGCCCTGGTTGCCGAACAGGTAGACCAGCGCCAGGCCCGGCAGCAGCGAGGGGGCGAAGATCGGGATCAGCGAGATGCCCTGGAACAGCCACTTACCCGGCAGGACCGCGCGGGTGAGTGCGTAGGCATAGAGGAAGGCAAGCGGCACCACGATCGCCGTGCACACGGCCGCGACATGGAAGCTGTTCAGGGCCGAGTTGAACAGCGCCGGAGTCGAAAAGTACGAGACGTAGTTGGCCATCCCGACGTAGCGGCCATCGCCGTCCTCGAAGCCCTTGGCGAGCAGCGCCCACAGCGGCAGGCCGACGATCAGCAGCAGGACCCCCACGAACGCCAGGACGCCGGCACGCATCGCCAGGTCGTCCCGTGACAGGCTTATCCGCAGCGCGGGGGCGGCAAGGCTCACGCCGCGAACACCCGCAGCCTGTCCGGCGGCAACGCCACGTCGAGCTGGGTGCCCAGCCGGACGTCGAGGTCGCGGATCAGGTTGCTGGAGAAATCCGCCGTCAGCAGGACGTCGGGCGCCGAGCGCACCTTGAGCGTGGCGCGGCAGAAGGCGCCGACGAAATCGAGATCGCCGACCTCGACCGGGACGCGGTTCTGGACGTCGGCCGGCAGGTCGCGCACCCGCACGTCCTCGGGCCGGATGCAGAGCTGCATCTTGAGACCCGGCGCCAGGCCATCCTGTGGCGGGCAGGTGAAGGTGAGATCGGCGACCTTGACCTTGTCGACCGCCATGAGCGTGCCGTTGAGGAAGTTCATCGAGCCCACAAAGTCCGCCACGAAGGCAGTTGCCGGCTGACGGTAGATTTCCTGCGGCGAGCCCACCTGTTCGATCGCGCCGTGGTTCATCACCACGATGCGATCGGCCATGGTCAGGGCCTCCTCCTGGTCGTGCGTCACCATGATGGTGGTGACGCCCAGCCTGCGCTGCAACGCCTTGATCTCATGGCGCAGCCGGAGCCGCACGCGGGCGTCGAGGGCAGAGAGGGGTTCGTCGAGCAGCAGCAGGCCGGGCGAGGTCGCGAGCGCGCGCGCCAGCGCCACCCTCTGCTGCTGGCCACCGGAAAGCTGGGCAGGGTGCTTGGAACCTGAATCGGGCAGGCCGACCAGCGCCAGAAGCTCGGCCACGCGCTTCCTTATCTCGGCACGGCCCTGGCGCCGGCTCACCAGCCCGTAGCCGACGTTGTCGGCCACCGTGAGGTTGGGGAACAGCGCGTAGGACTGGAAGACGATGCCGAAGTCGCGTTGGGCCGGCGGCAGCGCCGACACATCCCGTCCCTTCTGGCGGATCGTGCCCGACGTCTGCGGATCGAGACCGGCGATGGCGCGCAGCAACGTGGTCTTGCCGCAGCCCGACGGTCCGAGGAAGCAGACGAACTCACCCTCGGCAACATCGAGCGAGACGCTGCCGAGGGCCGTGAAGTCGCCGAACCGCTTGGAGAGGTCGCGGACTTCGAGGAAGTTCGTCACTTCGCCTTGGGCGCCGACTTGCTGTCGTAGCGCTTGGTCCATTCCGCCAGGATGCGCGCCCGGTTTTTGGCCATCCACTCGACATCCATCTTGGCCATCAGCTTCTCGCCGTCGGCTGGATAGTTGGCCGGCATCGACTTGACGGCCGGATTGGCGACGATGGCGTAGTACTTGCTGTAGAGTTCGTTGGCCTTGAGCGAGGCCGACCAGTCGGCGAGCTTCTTGGCCGCCGCGAGGTTCTTGGTCCCCTTCATGATGGCCGTGACTTCCATTTCCCAGCCGAGGCCTTCCTTGGGCACGATCAGGTCGAGCGGCGCGCCCTTGGTCTTTTCCGAGGCGCCACGCATGTCGAAGCCGATGCCGATCAGGCGTTCGCCCTTGGCGGCCTGAACGCAAGGCGCCGATCCGGAATGGAGGTACTGCGCCACGTTCTGGTGCAGCGCGTCCATGAACTTCCAGCCGGCGTCCTCGCCCATGAGGGTGAGCCAGCCCGCGACCGTGAGGTAGCCGGTGCCCGACGAGGCCGGGTTCGGCATGACGATCGAGTCCTTGTACTCGGGCTTGGTGAGGTCGGCCCAGCTCGCGGGCTTGGCCTTCTTGCCCTTGGCGGCTTCGGCGGTGTTGAAGCACACGACCGCAAGATAGGCGTCCATGCCGACCCAGATCTCGGGGTTCTTGCCGCTCTTGAACATCGGCTTCAGCGCCGCCGCACCGGCCGGCGTGTAGGGCTCGATCATGCCCATGCTGGCGAACAGGCCGACGCTCGAGGCGGCGAGTCCCCAGATCACGTCGGCGCGGGGGTTGTCCTTCTCGGCGATCAGCTTGGCCGTCACCACGCCGGTCGAATCGCGCACCCAGGCGATCTCGATCGTGGGATTATCGCCCTCGAACGCCTTCTTGAACGGCTCGAGCTGCTCGTTCTCGAGCGCCGTATAGACCGTGAGCTTGGTCTTTTGCGCCCATGCGCTGGTGGCGAACCCGGTTGCCGCGAGGGCGGTTGCCCCTGCTAGCACCACACGCCGCAGAATTGAAGTCTTGCCCATTATTGTCTCCCCGTCCGGCGACATAGCCGTCGCCTCGCTACACGCGCCGGATGACGCATTCGTGACAGCGCCCATCCCCAGCGCGCCGCCCTTCACAAAACCTTAACATGGAGGTGGGGATGGGCAAGGCCGTCATGCTACGGTTCTCAAGCAAGAGGAGAGCCAGAATGGACGGCACGGGACTGTCGGCGCGTCACGCCTTGTCACCGGAAATCGCCCAGCTGGTCGCCCGGCACAAGCCCGGCGGCCCGCTGGAACGGGCGTTTTACACGGCCCCGGAGGTCTTTGCCGCCGATCTGGCGCGCATCCAGCACCGCCATTGGCTGTTCGCCGGATACGCCTTCCAAGTCCCCAGGCCGGGCGACTACTTCACCTACCGGGTGGGGACCGAATCGATCATCGCCGTCCGCGGCCGCGACGGCGAGATACGCGCCTTCCACAACGTCTGCCGCCATCGCGGATCCACGATCTGCAGCACCGAGGCGGGCCATGGCCACCGGCTGGTCTGCCCCTATCACCGCTGGACCTACGAACTCGACGGCGCGCTGGTGCTCGACACGCGCCGCGAGTTCGGCGTCGACAAGGAAAGCCTGTCGCTGAAGCCCGTCGCGATCGAGAACGCCGCCGGCCTGCTGTTCGTCTCGCTGGCAGACCAGCCGCCCGATTTTTCCGAGGCGCTGGCGACCATCCGCCGCAAGATGAAGCCGCACGCCATCGAGCGCGCCAAGATCGCGCATCAGGTCGACTATGTGGTGAAGGCGAACTGGAAAATCGTCTTCGAGAACAACCGCGAGTGCTACCACTGCCCGCCCAACCACAAGGAATACAACACCGCCGCCTATGACGTGCAGCGAGACATGGCGATGCTCGATCCCTCGCTGCAGCCCGGCATGGACGCCATCGTCGCCCGCGCCAACGCCCGCTTCCGCGCGCTCGGCCTCGACGAGGGCGACGCCATGTCGACCATGACCGGCGTGTCGTGGCGCTGCCATCGCACGCCGGTGATGGAAGGCTTCGTGACCCAGAGCATGGACGGCAAGCCGCTGTCCTGCCTGATGGGCGACATTAGGGAATGGGACTCGGGCACCTTGCGCACCACCGTGTTCCCCAACTTCTGGCAGCACACCAATTGCGACTACGCCGCCGCCGCGCGACTGACGCCGATCGGGCCCGACGAGACCCATGTGCGCGGCTACTGGCTGGTCGACGAGAAGGCGGTCGAGGGCAAGGACTACACGATCGAGCGCCTGCTGCCGATCTGGGACCTCACCAACCGGCAGGACTGGAAGATCTGCGAGGACCAGCAGGCCGGCGTCAGCTCGCACGCCTACACGCCCGGTCCCTTCTCCCTCGTGCGTGAACGCAACGTGGCGCACTTCCTCGACTGGTATCTCGGAGAACTGCGCTAGTGGCCCTTCCCGCCCAAGCCCGCATCGTCATCATCGGCGGTGGCGCCGTCGGCTGTTCCATCGCCTACCACCTCGCCAAGGCCGGCCAGCGCGACGTCGTCGTGCTGGAGAAGAGCGGGCTGACGCACGGCTCGACCTGGCATGCGGCCGGCCTGGTGGGCCAGCTCCGCAGCAAGCGCAACCTCACGCGCCTGATGCAGTACAGCGCCCAGCTCTACGGCCGGCTGGAAGCCGAGACCGGCCAGGCGACGGAATGGAAGCCGGTCGGCAGCCTGCGCCTCGCCTCCTCCCCGGAGCGCTGGAGCGAGCTCAAGCGCATGGCGACGACCGCGCGCAGCTTCGACTTCGAGCTGCACACGCTGTCGCCGAAGGAAGCCCAGGAAAAATTCCCGCTGATCACGCTCGACGGCGTCGTGGGCGCGGTGTTCGTGCCCAACGACGGCTCGGTCGAGCCCTCCAGCCTCACCATGGCCTATGCGAAAGGCGCGCGGGCGGGCGGCGTGCGCATCGTCGAGGGCGTGCCGGTGACCGGCTTCGAGTCCAATGGCCGGCGCATCAAGCGCGTTCTCACCGACCGGGGCGCGATCGACTGCGAGATCGTGGTCGATGCCGCCGGAATCTGGGCCCGCGACGTGGCCAGGATGGCGGGCGTAGAAGTTCCGGCCGGCGCGGTCGAGCACCAGTACATGATCACGGAGAAGAGCGACGCCATTCCCAAGGGGCTGCCGACGCTGCGCGACCCCGATAATATCTTCTATCTGAAGCCCGAGCCCGGTGCGCTGGCCGTCGGCGGCTGGGAACAGGGCACGCCGACCTTCGGCAGCAAAGGCGTGCCGTTCAGCTTCGGCCGCGAACTCTTCCAGGCCAACCAGGACCGGCTCGAAGCCTTCCTGTTGCCGGCCGCGGAACGCCTGCCAATCCTGAACGAGCTCGGCATCCGCACCGTGATCAACGGCCCGATCCCGATCTCGCCCGACGGCGAGCCGATCATGGGCCTGGCGCCGGAACGCGACAATTTCTACCTCGCCTGCGGCTTCACCTCGGGCATCGCGGCCTCGGGCGGCGCCGGCAAGGCGATGGCCGAATGGATCGTCGAGGGCGAGCCCGGCCTCGACCTCTGGGCCTTCGACGTGCGCCGCTTCGGCAGCCATCACATGAGCGCCCGCTATCTCGCCGAACGCAGCGTCGACAGCTACTGGCGCTACTACCAGATCCACTATCCCATCGAGGAACTGTCGAGTGCGCGCGGCGGCCGGCGCTCGCCGCTCTATCCGCTGCTGCAGGCAAAAAACGCCGTGTTCGGTTCGCGTTTCGGCTGGGAACGGCCCAACTGGTTCGCGCCTCCCGGTACGGAAGCGATCGACAAGCCGTCCTTCGAGAGCCGGCCCAACTGGTTCGGCCCGGTGGCGGTGGAATGCCGGGCCGCGCGCGAGCGTGCCGTGCTGATCGACCAGAGTTCTTTCTCGAAATACGAGATCGCGGGCCCCGGCGCCTTCGCCGCCCTGCAGCGTCTCGCCGCCAACGACCTCGACAAGCCGGCCGGTGCGTTGATCTACACCCAACTCTGCAACGAGCGCGGTGGCATCGAAGCCGACCTCACCTTCGTCCGCCTGGACGAGAACCGTTTCTACATGGTGACCGGCTCGGCCTTCGGCGTGCGCGACACCGGCTGGATCCGGGCGCACCTGCCGGCCGACGGCTCGGTCACGCTGCAGGATCTCACTTCGGCCCGCGCCACGATCAACCTCGCAGGGCCTCTGTCGCGCCAGATACTGGAGAAGGTCGCCGACGGCGATGTGAGCAACGCGGCCTTCCCCTACATGACGGCGCGCAGCCTGCGCATCGGCTACGCGCCCGTCCTGGCGTTGCGCGTCACCTATCTCGGGGAACTGGGCTGGGAGCTGCACCTGCCGACCGAGTATGCCGCCCACGTCTACGAACAGCTGTGGGCGGCCGGCCGGGAATTCGGCCTGGCCGACGCCGGCTACCGCGCCATCGACTCGCTGCGCCTGGAGAAGCGCTACCTCTACTGGGGTGCCGACATCACCCCCGACTACACGCCCTACGAGGCGGGCCTGGGCTTCGCCGTGTCGCTCAGGAAGAAGAGCGACTTCATCGGCCGCGCGGCGCTGGAGAGGGCCAAGGCCGCCGGCCCGAAGCGCAGACTGATCACGCTGCTGGTCGACGCTCCCGTGCAGCTCTACGGCGGCGAGGCGATCCGCCGGGCCGGCAAGGTGCTGGGCGTGACGTCGAGCGCCGGCTGGGGCCACACCATCGGCAAGGCCGTGGCCTTCGGCTACCTGCCGGCGGAAGAGGCCGGCCACGCCGACTACGAGATCGAGGCTTTCTCGCAGCGCCACGCCGCGACCCGCATCGCCGGCGCCGCCGTCGATCCCGAGCGCAGGAAGATCCTCGCCTAACGGCCGCCCAGCTCCTCCGCCACGGCGGCCAGCCAGCGCCGCACGGCCTTCTCCTCGTCCTTGCCGACCAGTCCGGCGATGCGGGCCTCGACCTCCATGACCCTGGCGCGGCAACGTTTCAGTAGCGCCTGTCCTTTCGCCGTCGCGGTGAGCCGCAGCACCCGGCCGTGCACGGCATGGGCCGTCTTCTCGACCGCCCCGCCGCGCACCAGGTTGCGCACGATCACGTTGATGGTCTGCGGTGTCAGGAAGGTGAGCCGCGCCAGGTCGGCGCCGGACACGCCGGGATAGGCCGCGATCATGGTCAGCACCGCGAACTGCGCCGGCGTGGCGTCGAGATCGGCCAGCGCCCGCTCCATGGCCGCCCGCACCGCGACGTTGGCCTGGCGCACCAGGTAGCCCAGGTGGCCCTCCGTCCCGCGCTTGCCCTCCCCCGGCCGCGGGATGGCCGGCTCCGGCGGCTTTCGCCCCTTGTGTGTCATATCAGCCTTCTTATATGTTGTCAGATATCGAATATAGAGGAGCTGGAGCCATGAACCTAGAGATTGCCGCGCTCGTGCGCCGCCACGTCGAGGCCGAGAACGCCCAGAACCTGGAAGCGACCCTGGCGACGCTGCATCCGCAATGCCGCTTCGAGGACCACGCGACCGGCCAGGTCTGGCACGGCCGCGACGGCGCCGCCGCGCACTACCGGCAATGGTGGACCACTTTCGACGTCACGGTAAAGCGCGACTCGGGGCAGATCGCCGCCTGGACCGACGACGACGGCTACATCGGCGAGGCGACCTGGCGCGGCCGCCACGTCGGCCCCTTCCTCGGCATCGCACCGACGGGGCGGCCCGTCGTCATCCCCTTCGTCGTCGTGCTGGGCTTCAAGGACGGCCTGATGCTGAGCGAAGGCTTCCACTACGACCTCGCCTCGCTCCTGCGCCAGATCGGCGACGAGCCGATCCAGGCCTTGAGCGGCCTGGCATATCGCGCGGCGGCTTAGGCCAGCGCGAGGGGCGTCCCGTTTGCGCCGGGTTCCGCCAAGGAACCCCGCTGCTACTTCGTGAACGTCATCGCCCGGTCCCGCACCGAGCCGTAGCGCAGGCTCAGGAGGTCGAGCGCGTAGTTCTGGTAGAGCTTCCACGGCCGCTTGCTGCCCTGCTTGGGCTGGTGCGCCAGCGCGCGCTGGATGTAGCCCGAGGAGAAGTTCACCCACGGCTCCTCGGTCAAGGTCGGGTCGTCGTTGCGCGGCGTGGCCTGCCTGAAACCCTTGCGGTCCATGTGGTTCAAGAGCCGGCAGACGTACTCGCAGACGAGGTCGGCCTTCAGCGTCCACGAGGCATTGGTGTAGCCGAACACCGAGGCGAGGTTGGGCACGTCGGAATACATCATGCCCTTGTAGATCATGGTCTTGGGCGGCTCGACGGGCCTGCCGTCCACGACGAACCCGGCGCCGCCGAACGGCTGCAGCACCAGCCCGGTCGCCATCACCACGATGTCGGCCTCGAGCTCGGCGCCGGACTTCAGCCGGATGCCCTTCCCGGTGAAGGTCTCGATATGGTCGGTGACGACCGACACCTTCTTCTCGCGGATGGCGCGGAACAGGTCGGCGTCGGGCACCAGGCAGAGACGCTGGTCCCACGGGTTGTAGCGCGGCGTGAAGTGCGTATCGACGTCGTAGTCCGGCCCCAGCATCTGTCGCACGCCGCCCAGGATCAGGCCTTTCACCTTGTCCGGCTTGCGCTTGCACATCTGGTAGAAATACATGCCCAACAGCACGTTCTTCCAGCGTGTCAGCATGTAGGCGAGCTTGAGCGGCAGGCGGCGCCTGAGCTTGTTGGCGATAGGGTCCTCGGCCGGCCGCGCCACCACGTAAGTCGGCGAGCGCTGCAGCATGGTGACGTGCGCCGCGGTCTCCGCCATCGACGGCACGACCGTGACCGCGGTCGCGCCGCTGCCGATCACCACGACCTTCTTGCCGGCATAGTCGAGATCCTCGGGCCAGTGCTGCGGATGGACGATGCGGCCCTTGTAGCCCTCGACGCCGGCGAACTCCGGCACGTAGCCCTTCTCGTAGCGATAGTAGCCGCTGCACATCCACAGGAAGCCGCAGGTGATGAACGCGCGCTCCCTGTCCGGCCCGCGCTCAAGCTCGACGGTCCATTTGGCGTCCGGTGTCGACCACGACGCACCGACCACGCGATGCTGGTACCTGATCCTGCGATCGATGCCGTGATCGCTCGCGACCTCGCGGATGTAGGAGAGGATCGACGGCCCGTCGGCGATCGCCTTGGCGTCCTTCCACGGCCGGAAGCGGTAGCCCAGCGTGTACATGTCGGAATCGGAGCGGACGCCGGGGTAGCGGAAGAGATCCCAGGTGCCGCCGCTCGCCGCGCGCGCCTCGACGATGGCGTAGCTCTTGCCCGGGCACTCCTTCTGCAGGTGCCAGGCGGCGCCAATGCCGGAGAGTCCGGCGCCGACGATCAGGACGTCAAAGTGCTCGGTGCGTGCAGAATCAAGGGCAGGAACGTGAAGCGTGTCCATGACAGCAACATCATCGACTCCGCCCGGAGACGCAACCCCGCCGGGAATACCCACGCGCCGAATGCAGGCTCGCCGCCATCCCGGCGGCCGCCGTCGTGGGCTGCACCCGGTCCACGGGCCGCGACGGGGAAGGAGCGCTCCATCGGCTGAAGGCGCCCCTCGGCGAACTGGTCGCCCCCCATATCGCCGCCCGCCGCCCTTCTCTCCGGCGGCAAGTGCGCCTATTCTGACCGGCACTTCCGGTGTGGGAAAACGTGACGATGCGACGAATGCTTGCCGCCTGTGCATTGGGGCTGTCGGCCGTAGTTGGCCTGTCGGGGCAGGCGGCGGCGGCCGGCTCGTGCGACAATCTCGAGGGCCAGGACGTGAGCTTCGCAGGCACGATCGACAAGATCGCCAGCATCGGCGTGATCTTCTTCATCGACAAGAAGACGGGCTGCGAGGTCGGCCTCGTCCCGGCATTGAGCGAGCGCCAATGCCGGGCCGGCGGCCAGATCGAGGTCAAGGGCAAGCTGCGGAAGAACGCCTACCTCAAGGGCACGTACGACATCGAACGCAACCGGAAGGCGCCCGAGTCCCTGGTCTGCCGCTGAGAGGTCTGCCGCCCGGCGCTCAACTCGGCTTGATGTTGCCCTTGCGGATGACGTCGCCCCAACGCTGGATCTCGGACGTCATCTTCGCCTGGGCCTCGGCCTGCGGGCCGCCGGTCGTCACGATGCCGAGCTTCAGCATGCGGGCACGGAAGTCGTCGTCCTTCACGGCCTCGTTGCCCACGGCGCTCAGCTTGGCGACGACCTCGCCCGGCGTGCCCCTCGGCACGAACAGCGTGTAGTTGGTGGCCGATTCGAAGCCGGGCACGCCCGCCTCGGCCATGGTCGGTACTTCTGGCAACAGCGGCGAGCGCGTCTTCGAGGTCACGGCGAGGCAGCGCACCTTGCCCGAGGCGATGTGCGGCAGGTGGGCCAGCACATTGTCGATCGAGACCTGCACCCGGCCCTCGTAGAGGTCGGCCTGGAAGAACGATGTGCCCTTGTAGGGCACGTGGGTCATCTCCGCGCCGGTCATCTGCTTCAGCATCTCGTAGTTGAGATGGATCAGGCCGCCGACGCCCGACGAGGCATAGGAGAGCTTGCCCGGCTCCTTCTTGGCGAGCGCGATCAGCTCCTGGACGTTCTTCACCGGCAGGCTGGGGGTCACCAGCACGCCGATCGTGCCGTTGCCGATCTCGAGCACCGGCACGAAATCCTTGGCCATGTCGAAGCTGAGGCTCTTGTGGAAGAACGGCGCGATCGAATAGTCGACCAGGCTGCCCACCATCATCGTGTAGCCGTCGGGCGCACTGCGGGCCAGCGCCGCCGCGCCGATCGTGGCGCCGGCGCCGGGCTGGTTGTCGACCACCATGGGCTGGCCGAGCTTGGCCGAGACCTTCTCGGAGAAGGCGCGCGAAACCGTGTCGACACCGCCGCCCGGCGGATAGGGCGCGATCACGCGGATCTGCTTGGCCGGCCAGGCCTGGGCCCGTGCGCCGGAGGAAGCAAAGACGGGCGCGGCCAGCGCGCCGAAGGCCGCCCCCGCCATCAGGCGGCGTCGCGACAAAAGCGAATTATAGCCTGGCTTGTCCTGCATTTGGCTGTCCCTACTGCGTGAAATGGAGCTTCTGGATCGCGGTGATGACCTTGGTGAGCTTCGCGAGCTCACCGCTGTCGAGCGGCTTGTCGTCCGGTTGGGCCTGCAGCAGGAGTTCGGATTCCTCGAGCTGCTTGACGAGTTCGAAGGCCTCGGCCGTCTTCTCCTTGGCGCTGCCGGCCAGTAGCGGCTGGATCGACAGGTAGAGCGACGCCAGGCTGCGATTCTGCAGTTCCGGGGTCAAGGGGATCGAGCTCTTGAAGACGCCGTTGAGCGCGTTCTTGGCGTCGCCGACCGTCTTCGCCCGCCGCAGCAGGAAGGTCATGCTGTCGAGCCGATGCTGGATCTCGAAGCGGTGGCTCGTCAGATCGTCGCGGTTCTTCTGGGCGATCTCGTGGTTGTGCTGGATCTGCTGGAGAATCGCCGCGCCGCCAGTCAAGACGACCGACGACAACAGCCACATGCCGACCGAGCTGTTGAGGAACTCGAACAGCTTCTTGCCGAAACCGTCCTTTGCCGGAACCGGAGGGACGACCGGCTCCGCCGGCGCCTGGGCCTCGATGGCCTTGCGGACGGAATGGCGAAAATGTTCTTCGGCGGCGATTTTCTTGAGTTCATCGTCGGTCAGCATGTCGGCGGTCTAATCCCTCATGAAGGCATTGAGTTCGGGCGTCGGCATGGTGCGGTCGAGGTAGCCGAACGTGCCCTTCTCCCCCACCTCCTTGGCGGCCTCGAGAAGGCCGGTCATCGCCGCGCGATAGAGCGATGTGGCGAGGCTGATGCGCTTGACGCCGGCAGCCTCGAGATCGGCGACCGTGAACGAGCGCCCCTTGATGCCGGCCATGAAGTTGAACGGCTTGTTGAGCGCGCTGCAAACCTTCCTGACTGCGGCGAGATCGGGCAGGCCGGGCGCCATCAGCACGTCGGCGCCGGCCGCCTCGAAGGCCTGCAGCCGCTTGATGACGTCGTCCAGGTCGGGAGCGCCGCGCAGAAAACCCTCGGCGCGCGCCGTCAGCACGAAGGGAAAGGACAAGGCCCGGGCCGCCTTCGCCGCCGCGGCCACGCGTTCGGCCGCCGAGGCGATATCGAACAGCGGCTTGTCCTTGTCGCCGGTCGCGTCCTCGATCGAGCCGCCGACCAGGCCGACGCCGGCCGCCTGGCGGATCGTCTCGGCCGCCGCATCGGGGGAATCGCCGAAGCCCTTCTCGAGATCGCCGATCACCGGCAGGTCCACCGCCTCGGCGATCGCCCGCGCGTTGGCCAGCGCCTCCTCGCGCGTGACCTTGCCGTCGCGCTTGCCCAGCACGCCGGCCTTGGCGCCGCTCGACGTGGCCAGTGCCTCGAAGCCGAGCCCGGCCAGCACGCGCGCCGAGCCCGCATCCCACGGATTGGGAATGACGAAGGCGCGCGGCGCCTCGTGCAGCGCGCGCAACTTCCGGGCCTTGTCGGCCTGACTGACGCTCATCGTTCTTCCTCCCATTCAGGCCGATGTGTCTTCGGCACAGGGTGTCGGTTGGGACGGCAATATGGCCCTGTCTCCATTGCGCGCGCAATGCGACGGCGAACCGCTTTCTGTCGACATGTTCCTGCTGCCGGGCGTCGGTCGGCGCCCCCGAGGAAGGGGCAGCTCCGGATTCCTCAGGCGCCGTTGCCGGACTCGGTACGGTCCGCCGGGGTCGTTCGGCTTCGGGTCGGTCACGAGCCTTGCCGGGAGGCGCGACGCCTGCGTCGTCGTTTCCAGCGATGCAGCCGGGGACCGGAAACCCGCCGTCAGTCCAGCTTCAGGCCGATCCTGCGGATGAGTGCGCCCCAACGCTCGGCTTCCGCCCGATAGGCGTTTCGGAATGCCTCCGGCGTCATCGGCTCGGCGGCAACCGCGCCCATGTCGGCCACGCGCGCGCGATAGGCCGGGCTCCCTGTGATGGCGTTGAGTTCACGGTTCAGCTTGTCGACGATTGGACGGGGCACCCCCTTGGGCACCAGCACGCCGTACCAGCCGGCAATGTCGAAGCCGGCAAACCCCTGTTCCTCCATCGTCGGCACATCGGGCAGCGCGGCGAGACGGGCCGGCGTTGTCACGGCCAGCCCGCGGATTTTGCCGCCGGCGATGCCTGCCCTCGCCTCGCCGATCGGTGAAACGAAGATATCCATCTCCCCGCTGGACAGCGCCAGGATGGTCTGCGGCACGCTGCGATAGGGGATCATCTCGGCCTTGCCGCCGATCTTCTGCAGATAGAGCTCGCCCACGAGATGCGCGAGGCTTCCGGGTGCCACGTTGGCGAAGGTCACCTTGCCGGGATGGGCCCTGATGTAATCGGCCAGCTCCGTCATCGAACGGACCGGCAGACCATCGCGCACGAGGATGGCGAATGGCGCCTTGGCCAGCATGGCGAGGGGATCGAAGTCGCGCTCGACGTCGTACAGCGAGTTTTCGTACACGAACGGATTGGTCACGATCAGGCTGGCGATGATGAACAGCAGCGTATAGCCGTCCGCCGGGGCCCGCGCCGCCACTTGGGCGGAGATGCCGCCGGTCGCGCCCGGCTTGCCGTCGATATAGAAGCGCTGCCCCAACCGGTCCGACAGCGCATCGAAGACGATGCGGGCGTGCGTGTCGGTGATCCCGCCGGTCGAAGGCGAGATGACGCGCACCGGCTTGGATGGCCAGTCGATCGCCTGCGCCCGGCCTGCCCCGGGCAGGAGCAGGCCCGCCGAAACGAGTAAGATCAACGCACGTCGGCGTTGCATCCGGTCATGAATCGCGACGAGATCCTCCTGCTGCGCGGCCATGGTCGTTCCCTCCGGTTATTGTCGTTGTCTTGTCGGATGCGTCGTCGCCCAGGAAGGCCAGCACCTCGCGCGCGACGGCGGCGGGGTCCTGCAGCGTGGCCACATGGCCCACTCCCGCGACGATCGCGGTCCGGGCATTCGCGATCTCGTGCGCCAGGGAGAGCGTGTACGCCGGCGGGATGAGGCGATCTTCGGCGCCCGCCAGCACCAGCGTCGGCGCCGCGATCGCGCCGAGGTCGCTTTGAACCGGCCGGGCGAGAATTCCCGCACGGCGCCCCTTCTGCGCCTCGTCGCGCGTGCCGCCGGAAAAGAGGCTTACCGCTTCCGGATGGGCCGCGAGATGGCCGGCCGGGAAGAAGTATCCGGCAATCTCGGCCGCCGTGCCGGGCAGGCCGGCGCGTAAAGCGACGATCCTGGAAAATGCCTCGGGGTTGATCGACGGCGGCGGCACGCCGGCGCGGAAAGTGCTGGAAAGCACCAGACGGTCGACCCGTTGTGGATGCCGCGTGGCCAGCACCTGGGCGATGACGCCGCCCAGCGACGTGCCGAAGACGTGGGCGCGTTCGTAGCCGAGGGCCTGGATCAGCCCGGCGGCATCCTCGGCAAGGTCGTCCAGGCCATAGGGAGCCGCCGGGTTGCGCGTGGCCCCGGAGTCGCGCTGATCATAGGCGACGACGGTGAAGTGCCGGGCCAGTATCGCGCCGAACCGGTCGAACATCGAATGATCGGCCTCGGCGCCGTGGATCAGCACGACCGGCGCGCCGCTGCCGCTCCGCTTGAAGGCGATCGTCGTGCCGTTGGCCTCGATGGTGGACATCAGTGCAGCAGCGTGCCGAGTGCGCCGGCCAGTTCGCGCGCGGGATCGGAGGGGATATAGGGCATGCGCCAGGCGACGTGTCCGTCGGGCCGCACCAGGGCGGCGCCCCGCAGGCCCATATGGATGCCGTCGGCAGGATGGGCGTTGGGCAGCTGGCGCAGGCCGAGCGGCAGGCCGAGTCTGCTCGACACGTCGCGCCCGGCTTCCAGCCAGTCGCCGCCCAGCGGGCCCGCCACGACGGTGAATTCCTGGTCGAACCAGTCGAGCGTCGAGTGCTTGCGCGCCGGGTCGAGCCAGAGATGAGGGAAACGGCCGCCGGGCCGGTCGTTCGGCGTGTAGGTGCGCGTGAGATGGCCGCCGCGCGGCGTGCCGTCCGCGAGGACGGCGCCCTCCTCGTAGGTGAAGCCCAGCGCCTGGCCGATGCTGTGGAGATGGTTGTCGAGGTCATTGATCCAGAAGCGGATATGGTCCTCGTTGCCCGACCGGATCGCCTCGTCCATGCGCAGGAAGCGGGTGCGGTTGCCGACGCTGAAATCGGCATTGGATTGCGCCACCGGACGTCGTTCGACATCGTAGCTGTCGAGCAGTCTGTCCGATGCCCAGCCGCGCAGAACGTAGACCAGCTTCCAGGCGAGGTTGTGCGCATCCTGCACGCCCGAGTTCAGGCCAAAGCCGCCGGTCGGCGGAAAGCGATGGGCAGCGTCGCCGACCAGGAACACGCGGCGGCAGCGGAAGTTCGCCGCCACCTGCTTGCTCATGCGCCAGATCGAGCGGTTGAGCAGCGTCACCTCGAGATCGGGGACGCCGACATGGGCGCGGATGATCCCGATCATCTCCGCATCGGTCCACGGCCGCGGCCGCTCGTCCTGCTGTTCGCCGATCTGGATGATGCTGAGCCAGCGGTCGCGACCGTTGGTGTTGAGGATGCCGGTGCGCGGAGGCACGCCGGGCGTCTTCGAATAGACCTGGTAGCCGGCCGCCTCGCGCGCCAGCGGAAAGCGCGAGAGGTCGGCGCGCCAATACTCGTTCAGCAGCACCGCCAGGCATGCCGGCCCGACCATGTCGATGCCGGCCCCGCGCCTCGTCTGGCTGCCCGCGCCGTCACAGGCCAGCAGGTACTTGGCATGCCAGCGCTCGCTCTGGCCGGTCTCGACCGAGCGGACCTCGGCGACGATGCCGTCTTCGACCTCCTCGAAGCCCACGAATTCGGTAGAGAAGCGAACCTGCACCAGGTTCGAATGCTCGATGACCTTGTAGATCTCCTCCTCGACCGCATCCTGTGCCACCAGGCTCTTCCAGGCCGGTGTCTGACCGAGATTGGGCTCGGGCCGCGAGCGGCCGATCTCGCGCCCGGCGATGCTCTCGACCTGCACGAACATGTCGGAGTTGTCCTGCAGGCCGCGGTCGCGGATCTTCTGCTCGATGCCCCATTGACGGAAGATCTCCATCGTGCGCACCCAGCAGCCGCGCGACTTGGGATGATCGGTCGTGGTCGGGCTCTTCTCGACGATCACGGCTTCGATGCCGAATCGGTCGAGCAGCAGCCCCATCGCCAGCCCGACCGGCCCGCCGCCGACGATGAAGACCGACGTGCGACGCGGCGCATCAGCAATATCGCCCATGCGGTTCCTCCTTTTGGTTGACCGCAATCTGGGCGAATCCCGATATCTCACAAGAATATGTTTGATATGCTAAGCATCTCGATCCGAGATGGAGATCCCATGGACCTGCGCCAGCTTCGCTATTTCGTGGCGGTCGCCGAGCGCGGCGGCTTCGGGGCCGCGGCAAGCGCCCTCAACGTCGCGCAGTCGGCGCTGAGCCGGCACATCAAGCTCCTGGAGCACGAGCTGGGCGGCGCGCTGCTGGAGCGCGGCGCCCGCGGCGTGGCGGTGACCGAGTCGGGCAAGGTGCTGCTGGCGCGCGGCCGCTGGCTGCTCGGGGCGTTCGACGACGTCAAGGCCGAGGTGCTGACCGAGAACCGCGAGCCCAGTGGCACGGTGCGGCTGGGAGCACCGTCGAGCCTGGCCGACATCCTCTATACGCCGCTGGCACGGTACTTCGTAGAACGCTTCCCGCGCGTGCAACTCGAAATGAGCGAAGGCCTCACCGAGGAGATGACCGACCGGCTGCTGCGCGGCGAACTCGATCTCGCCATCGTCTCGGCCCCCAGACCCAACGACCATCTCGCGTATCAGACGCTGGTGATCGAACAGGTCTTCCTGATCGGGCCACCGGGCGACCCGCTGCTGGGCCGCGGCACGCTTTCGCGCAACGACCTGAAGCGCCTGCCGGCCGCCGTGCTGCCGCTCAGCGCCACCGGCCGCAGCGCCTTCCCGGCCGGCATACGTTCCTCGCTCCGCGTCGAGAGCATGACGCCCCTCAAGCAGATGGTGGCCATTGGCCTGGGCTACGGAATTTTACCCTTCTCGGGCATCCATCAGGAGGTCGCCGCCGGAACGCTGGCGGCGGCGCGGCTTTCCTGGATGCGGGCCGATCGCGTGCTGGCGCTGCCCCGCGGTCGCCCCGTCAGTCGGGCAACGCGCGAAACGGCCGCTGCCTTGACGGAGGTCTGCCGGCTCCTGACCGGCGAAGGGAAAATCCTGACTTGCCCTCCGCTCCGCCGGGGAAATTCCGCAACTGCGCCTCGAAGAGCCTGATCGCTACAGGCTCCGCCCATCCCACGGACGCGGGTTCAGCTTGTCGACGTCGATGCCCTCGATGCAACGAAGGTTGATGCCGACCGTGGCGGTGCCGTCGGGTGCCGTGCCCTCGGCGTAGCTCTCGACGCCGCAGGCGGTGCAGAAGCGGTGGTGCAGTGCCTTCTTGCCGAACTGGTAATCGCCCTGCTTCGTCTCGCCCGTCGTGAGCCTGAACCTGGCCTTGGGCGCGAAGGCCCATACGGCGCCGAGCTTGCTGCAGATCGAGCAGTTGCACTTGAGCGCGGTCGACGGATCGAGTTCGACGGTGAAGGCGACGGCGCCGCAGTGGCAGGCACCGGAGTAGTTTTTCTGGCCAGACATGGAGGTCTCCTCAACTTGAATTTCAAGTATGTTCGCTATATGTTCTTTTCCATGAGCATGTCCAGCTTCTCGTCGCGACCGAACCCGTGCGCTACGCGGGCGACCAAGGGCCCCCAAATCCTATTCCGTTCGACGCCCGGGTTTTCCGGGCATCAACCGCCATCAGCCAGGGGAGGTTTTCAGCGGACTCTCAAAGGCTTGTGAGGCGAAGCTGCGGACTCCCGACCTCTGCAGGTCGTGGAGGTTGCAGGCAGCGCCTGCAAGATGTCCCGGCCCGGCCCCTCTAACCGGGCCACGGCAGCGACCAGGTCTTCACGTTGGTGAAGCTCTTCATCGCCTCCAGCACGCCTTCCTTGTAGCCCAGGCCCGAATCCTTGATGCCGCCGAAGGGCGACATTTCTATGCGATAGCCCGGCACTTCCCAGATGTTCACCGTGCCGACCTGCAGCTCGTCGACGAAGCGGGTGATGTAGTCGAGCCGGTCGGTGCAGACGCCGGAGGAGAGGCCGTAGGCGGTGCCGTTGGAGACTGTGATGGCGTGGTCGATGTCCTTCACCCGGATGATCGGAATCGCCGGGCCGAAGGTCTCCTCGCGCACCAGCTCGCAGGCGGGATCGACATGGTCGACCACGGTGGGTGGAAACAGCGCGCCGCGGCGGTCGTTGCCGTGCAGCAACTTCGCGCCGTGCTTGGCCACCGCTTCGCTCACGCGGTTCTGGAACAGGGTGGCGGCGCGTTCGTGGATCACGGTGCCGACGTCGGTCTCGGGATCGAGCGGGTCGCCGGCCTTCAGTTTCTTCGCCTTGCCCAGCACGCGCTCGACGAAGGCGTCGGCCACCTTGTCGACGACGAGGATGCGCTTCACTGCCGTGCAGCGCTGGCCGGAGTTCTTGGTGGCGCCGGCGACGGCGAGGTCGGCGGCGCGGTCGAGGTCGGCGTCCTCCATGACGATCAGCGGGTCGTTGCCGCCCAGTTCGAGGACGATGCGTTTGTAGCCGGCCTTGTCTGCGATGTATTTGCCGACCCGGACTGAGCCCGTGAAGGTGATGAGGTCGGCGCGCGGATCCGTGATCATGGCGTCGCCGATGTCGGAGGGATTGCCGGTGATCACCGACAGCATCTCCGGCGGCAGGCCCGCCTCGTAGAGCGTGTCGGCCAGGAACAGCGCGGTGAGCGGCGTGAGTTCGGTGGGCTTCAGCACCACGCAGTTGTTGGTAGCAAAGGCCGGGGCGAGCTTGTGCGCCACCATGTTGAGCGGGTGATTGAAAGGGGTGATGGCACTGATGGCATTGAGCGGCTGGCGCAGGGTGAAGATCTTGCGCGGCTTGCCGTGCGGGGTGAGGTCGCAGGAGAAGGTCTGGCCGTCGTCGAGCAGGCAGAGCTGGCCGGCGAAGGTGAAGACGTCGTAGGCACGGCCGACCTCGTAGAGCGAGTCCTTCAGGCAGAGGCCCGACTCGAGGGTGATGAGACGGGAAAGTTCTTCCTTGCGGGCGACCAGCAGCTCCGCGGTCTTGAGCAGGATCTGCTGGCGCTGGTAGCGCGTCAGCTTCGGCTTGTACTCGTGGGCGATCCGGAAGGCCTCGGCCACGAGTTCGGGCGTGGCGCGCGGCACGGTGCCGACGAGACGGTTGTCCCAAGGGAAGCGCACTTCGAGGCGTGCCTTGGTCTCGACCTTCTTGCCGGCGATGCGGAGGTATTCGTGCCGCACGTCACTTCGAACCATCGTATCCATTCAGGCCACCAGATTGAGAGCGAGGTCGAAGGCGTCGAAGTTGCGCCAGCTACGGGCCGGCGTATCGGCGGCGAGCTTGCGGTTGCAGATCAGCGGCACCTTCTGCTCGGAGGTGCCACCATGGCTGCGCAGCGGCTCGGTGAGGCCCGAGAGATCATGTCGACTGGCCGAAGTGCCCAGCACCTTGTGCTTGGTCGAGACGATGATGAGGTCGCCCAGGCGGTCGGCCGGCAGCTCGAAGCGGGCGGCGGCCTCCTCCCTGGTGAGGGCGGCTTCTATGCCGGGCAGCGCCTTCATCTTGGCAGCCCACTCCGTGGCCGAGGCGCCGGCCGGCAGGTAGACGACAGCAAAGGAGCCCAGCGCACCATGGTGGACGACGTAGGGATCGGTGATCGGCAGGATGACGCGGGCCTTGTCGGTGCCCAGCCATTTGTCGAACAGGTCCTGCAGGTACATCACGTCGGGCTGGCCGTCGGGGCCGAACTTGGCGTTCATGCCGTGGTCGGCGGTGATGACGATGGTGCAGCCCATGGCGTCGAGCTTGGCGAGGTAGCCGTCCATCATGGCGTAGAAGGCGTTGGCGACGGGCGTGCCGGGGGCGTGCTTGTGCTGGATGTAGTCGGTGGTCGAGAGATACATGATCTCCGGCCGGTCGCGTTCCATGATTTTTACGCCCGCGGCGAAGACGAACTCCGAGAGGCCGGCGCTGTAGACGTCGGGCACGGCCATGCCGACCAGGGCGTTGACGTTCTCGATGCCGTTGTCGGCGAGCGTCGCCTTGTCGGACTTCTCCGAGGAGAAAGAGCAGGCCTTGCCGGCGCCGAGTTCGAGCCCCTTGCCGAGAAGGCCGCGCAACTTGTCCTTGGCGGTGACGACGGCGATGCGGCAGCCGGCGCGCTGGAAGGCCGGGAACAGCGTCTCGACCCGCAGGAACCTGGGGTCGTTCATCATCACCTCTTTCCCCGACTCGGGATCGAGGAAGTAGTTGCCGCTGATGCCGTGCACTTCGGGCGGCCGGCCGGTGACGATCGAGAGATTGTTGGGATTAGTGAAGGAGGGAACGACGCAATCGCCGGTCAGGCTGGTCCCCTGCTGGAGAATCTTGGCGAACCATGGCGCGACACCGGCCTCGACGGCGCGCTCGATGTAGCCGGGCTCGGAGCCGTCGACGCAGACCACGACGACGGGCTGCTTCGGCATCCTGTAGGTCCGGCCGTTGACCGTCAGATCGCCAATCGTGCTGATCGTATCCATGGTTTACTCCGCTGCCAGGGCCGGCCCGCCGTTACTGACACGCAGCTCGTCCAGCACCTCGCGCACGGCGGCCAGAGCGCCCTTCATGTGCTCGGGATAGAGACGGCCGATGCAGCCCATGCGGAAGGAGTCGGCGACCGTGAGTTTGCCGGGATAGATCACGTAGCCGCGATCCTTCAGCCCGTCATAGAAGCGCTGGAAGACGAACTTGGGATCGGTCGGCATGTGGAAAGTGACGATGATCGGCGCCTGCAGCTCGTTCGGCAGCAGCGTGCGGAAGCCCATGGCGCGCATGCCGTCGATCAGCACCTTGGCGTTGTCGCGATAGCGCTTGCCGCGCCCGGCGACGCCGCCTTCGGCCGCGTGCTCCTCGATCGCCTGGCCCAGCGCCACGATGACGTGGATCGGCGGCGTGAAGCGGTACTGGCCGGTCTTGGCAAAAGCCTCAGCCTGGTCGAACAGGTCGAGCACCAGGGTGGTGGCGTTGCCCTTGCACTCGGCGAGCGCGGTGTTGCGGCAGACGACGAAGCCCAGGCCCGGCACGCCTTCGAGGCACTTGTTCGAAGAGGCGGCCAGCGCGTCGTAGTGGATCTTGCAGGCATCGATCTCGAGGGCGCCGAAGGCGCTCATCGAGTCGACCAGCAGCCGGCGGCCGGCCCTGGCCACGATCGCGGCAATCCCGGCGATGGGATTGAGGATGCCCGAGGTGGTCTCGCAATGGACGGCGAAGACGTGGGTGATGGCCGGGTCGCCGGCCAGCATCGCCTCGAGCTTCGCCAAGTCCGGCGGCGTGTCTTCCGGCGTCTCGAGGGAGGCCGTGGCGCGACCGGCGATCTGGGCGATTTTCAAGGCGCGCTGACCGTAGGCGCCGTTGATCAGGACCAGCAGCTTGCCCGTCTTCGGCACGAAGCTGGTGATCATCGCCTCGACGGCGAATGTGCCCGAGCCCTGCACCGGCACGGTGACGTGGCTGCCCTCTCCTTTTGCATTCACGCCGCCGGCGAGTTCCACGATCTTCTCCAGCACCATCCTGTTGATGGCGAGGAAGCCCGCGTCGCGTGAGCCCCAGTCGTGGACCATGGCCTGCTTGACGCTGGCCGAGGTGGTGAGCGGGCCCGGCGTCAGCAGCAGCGGATCGCCGGTTTCGGAGATAGCAGGCTTCTTGGAGGTCATGGCGGCGATGATCGGCTCGCGTCTTCTATCCGTCCAGTATATATTCCATATGCTACCTATAGGTTTCACAAATATGACGCCGACGCAGCTCCGCGCCTTCCATCTCGTGGCCGAATCGGGCTCCTTCTCCGCCGCCGCCCGCGCCTCGGGCCTCAGCCAGCCCAATCTCTCCGGCCAGGTGACGGCGCTGGAGAAGGCCTATGGCGTGCACCTGTTCGACCGCCGCGGCCGCACCGTGACCCCAACCGAAACCGGCCGGCAGCTGCATGGCGTCACCACGCGCCTGTTCGCGCTCCAGGACGAGGCGCGCGCCCTGCTGGCGGGCGAACAGGCGCTGACCCGTGGCCATCTGCGGATCGCAGCCGATTCGGCGCATCATGTGATCCCGATCATGGCCGCCCTGCGCAAGCGCGCCGGCGGCCTTACCTTCGCACTCGCGATCGACAACTCCGCCGTCGTGCTGGAACGCCTGCTGCGCCACGAGGCCGATGTCGCCGTCATGGCCAAGAGCGTGTCCGATCCGCGCCTGCACGCCGTGCGGCTGCGCACCGACCGCGTCGTCCTGTTCGCGCCTACCGGCCATCCGCTCGCCCGGAAGGGCCGCGCCCCACTGGCCGCCCTCAACGGCCAGGAGGTGGTGCTGCGCGAGCGCGGCTCGATCACCCGCGAGGTGCTGGAGCAGGCGATGGCCGCAGCCGATGTCCAGCCCAGTTCGATCGTCGAGGTCCAGACCCGCGAAGGCGTGCGCGAGGCGGTGGCCGCGGGCTTCGGCGTCGGCGCGGTCTTCGCCAGCGAGCTGGGCGAGGATCGCCGCTTTCGCCGCATCGCCGTCGCCGACGGCGACCTCGCGGTGGCCGAATACGCTCTCTGCCTGCAGGAGCGCCGCCGCGTGGCCTTGGTGCGGGCGTTCATGGACGAGGCGACAAGACTGGCATCGTAACAAATGCGTCAAAAAACTTTAACCTGCGCAAAGCGAGGCGTAGGTTCCCTCGATCATGCACGGCGTCGAGACAGTCCTGAACGTTCTGGGCAGCGTAGCCCTGCTGCTGTGGGGCGTGCGCATGGTCCGCACCGGCCTGACGCGCGCCTTCGGCACCACGTTGCGACGCGCCATCGCCGCCTGCTCGCGCAACCGCTTCACCGCCTTCGCCGGCGGCCTCGCCATCACCGGCCTGCTGCAGTCGAGCACGGCCACCGCTCTGCTGCTCTCCTCCTTTGCCGGCCGCGGCCTGATCCCGCTGTCGATCGCGCTCGCCATCATGCTGGGCGCCGACGTCGGCACCACGATCGCAGCCCAGGTGCTGTCGTTCGACCTCGGCTGGGTGTCGCCGCTGCTGATCGGCGCCGGCGTCATCACCTTCCTGTCGAGCGAGTCGGTGCGACCGCGCCATCTCGGCCGCGTCGCCATCGGCCTCGGGCTGATGTTGCTGTCGCTCAGGCTGCTGGCGCTCGCCACCCAGCCGCTCCGCGACTCTGCCGCCTTCATGGCCGCCCTGCAGGGGCTGCAGGACGAATACGTGATCGCGGTCGTCCTGGCGACGCTCGCCACCTGGTTCGTCCATTCCAGCCTGTCGGTGGTGCTGCTGGTGATGTCGTTCGCCGGTGTCGGCCTGGTGGAACCGAAGCTCGCCCTGGCGCTCGTGATCGGCGCCAATGTCGGCGGCGCGCTGGCGCCCTACATGGCCCAGGCCGGCGCCGAGGTGGAGGCGCGGCGCGTGCCGCTGGCCAACCTGATCACCCGCGGCATCCTGGGCATCGCCGTCCTGCCTTTCCTCGGGCCGGTGCTGCAGGGCATGACGATCCTCGACCCGTCGGCGACGCGCCTTGCCGTCAATTTCCACACCGCGTTCAACGTCGCCGTGGCAATCGTCTTCCTGCCCCTGACCGACTTCGTGGCCGCCTTGTGCAATCGTCTGCTGCCGGCCAAGGCGCAGGCCGAGGATCCCGGCCGGCCGCGCCATCTCGATCCCAATGCGCTCGAGTCCCCGGCCGAGGCCCTGGGTTGCGCCTTGCGCGAGACGCTGAACCTCGGCGACCGCGTGGCCGACATGCTTCGCCAGACGATGGATGTCTTCGAGCGCAACGACCCCAAGGCCGTAAAGGCCATCGAAGCGGCCGACGATGCGGTCGACCGGCTCTACGAGGCGATCAAGCTCTACCTCATCCAGACCTCGCGCAACGAACTCGGCGACGAGGACGGCCAGCGCTACGTCGAGATCCTGACCTTCACGACCAACCTCGAGCACATCGGCGACATCATCGACAAGAACCTGATGGAGCTCGCGACCAAGAAGATCAGGAACCGCTATGCCTTTTCCGCCGAGGGCACGGCGGAGCTCAGGGCCTTCCATGTCCGCGTGCTGGAAAACCTGCGGCTGGCGTTGAACGTCTTCACCACGCGCGACATCACGCTGGCCCGCCGCCTGGTCGCCGAGAAAACCGCCATGCGCGAGGCCGAGGCGCGTGCCGCCGACAGCCACTACGCCCGCCTGCGCGAAGGTCGGCCGGAATCGATCGAGACAAGCTCGATCCACATGGATGTGATCCGCGACTTCAAGCGTATCAACGGCCACCTGACGTCGGTGGCCTATCCCATCCTCGAGGCAGCAGGCGAACTCGCCGACACGCGTCTCAGGTCCACGCCGGCCGAAGCCTCGGGACAGGCCGCCCCCTCCGTCTGATCACCTTTCGCGATCGGCCTTGCCGTCCGCTCCGCGACATTCAATATGAGTGTCGCTTCGCGGGGAATGTGCTTTTGATTGAGGTCGTAGGTGTCACGCGCAAAAACATCGACCAGAGGCCAGCCCAGGTGGATCTTGGCCCGTCCCTTCCGCCACGACGGCGGCGTGGGGTGGGTCGCCGACCTGCCGCCGGAGCTGTCGAGCGACACCGACAACGGTGATTTTCCGCACCGGTCGCCCCTCCGGCTGCTGGAGGACGGCAGGGAGCTTGGGCCTGCCCATGCCATCCATGCGACCATTCAGGATTCCGGCGACGGCCGGTACTCCTTCTGGATGGGCGTCGTTTACTTCTCCAGCTCCGATGGAAGCGATCCCAATGGCAACGGCCGCGTCTATACGGTGGAAAGGGCTTCAACGCGTCCGGATTCCAGGAGCGTTCTACGCGCCATTGCTCCCGCCAATGCCGGACAACAATGGTCGTCGCCCGATCGCCCGCTTCGCTGCGCCGTTCTGGGGCTCGGCAACCGCGGCCGCGCCCTGGCTCGGATCGTCGCCGGCTTGGCTGGCGCTGAAATCGCGTGGCTTGTCGACGCCGCACCCGCGCGAGTCGCACAGGTGCAGGCGGAAAACGACCTTCCGGAGATCCGAACTGGCACGGATTTCGTCGCGGCCCTTTCGGACCCGACGGTCGACGCGGTGTTCGTTGCCCTGCCCGATCATCTTCATCGGCTCGTCGCAGAGCAGGCCTTTCGTGCCGGCAAGCATGTCTTTCTGGAAAAGCCCATCGCCACGACCACTGCGGATGGAAAGGCGATTCTTGCCGCCTGGAAGGCCAGCGGCCGAATCCTCCAAGTCGGCCATGTGCTGCGTTGGACTCCGTTCTACCAGGCCATCCGCAATGTTATCCGCCAAGACCGGCTGGGACCGGTCCGCGTCATCAGCCTCAGCGAGCAGCTAAGCGTCACTCATGGCGCCAGCTTCCTGAGGCGATGGCACGCAGATGCCGGACAATCAGGCGGCTTGATTGTCCATAAGTCATGCCACGACCTCGACCTGGTATGCTGGCTGCTCGATACGCGACCTCGCCTTGTCGGCAGCCTCGGCGGCTTGAGCACATTCCGAAAGCCGCCCCCCGCGCCTTTCTGCTCGCAATGTCCCGTCCGATCCGAGTGTCCCTATGCGGATACCGGCCTTCATGAGAATCGAACCGAGGCCGAGCGCGCCGATCCCAGTGCCTACGGCCTTGATCGCTGTGTCTTCCGCCTGGACGAGACGATCGTCGACAACCAGGTCGTCTCGTTCGAATTGGAGAACGGTACGCGGGGCACCTACTACCTCGCGATGCAGGGACCAATCCGAAGCGAGAGGCGGATCACGCTGATCGGCGACTCGGCGCGCCTCGACGGCGTCTTTGAGGACGGCCGCTTTACCGTCACCTACACCGAGCCCGACCGCGAGCGGCTCGTCTGGTCGACGAAAGGCCGCAAACTCGGCGGCCACCGTGGCGGTGACCTTTCCTCCGTCACCAGCTTCCTCAATGCCTGTGCCGAGCGGTTCCCCCCGCCGATCAGCAAGGTCGAGGACGCTTTGGTCGGCCTCGTTTTCGCCACCTCCGCCGAACGTTCGCGGATCGGCCATCAGATGGTCACTCTGGGAGACGAAGACTTTCAGCTCGACAAGACATGACGACCGGCGCCGGCGCATTCCAAACCGCCAGTCCCGATGCGGTGAACCGTATGTCTGCGCCCCTTACAGCTTGATACGTGCCCCCGTGGGATCGAAGGGGCATCGCAGCGATACCTTTGCCTCGAGCCGGGTGCCGGCGAGGTCGACCTCGAAGCGGCCGGCTTCGAGCCAGGCAGCATCGACGGCGGCGCCATCGTCACGCTTCGCGTATCCCATCCCGACCGACGCACCGATCGTATGGCCGTAGCCGGCCGACGTCAGGTCACCGACCGCCCTGCCGTCGCGCAGCAGCGCCTCGCCGCCCCACAGGAGCGGCTCGCCGTCCGCGAGCACGACCGACACCAGCCGTCGTGCCAGCGGCTTGGCCTTGGCCTCGACCAGCGCATTGTGGCCGATGAACCCACCCGGCTTGTCCAGCTTCACCGCCCAGCCGAGGCCGGCCTGGAACGGATTGTCGTCGGGCGTTAGCTCGCGGCCCCAGGCGCGATAGCCCTTCTCGAGGCGGAGCGTGTCGACGGCGTAATAGCCGGCATCGCGCAGCCCGAATCCGACACCCGCCTCGTGCAAGGTTTCGAACACCGTGACCGCGAATTCCACCGGTACGTAAAGTTCCCAACCCAACTCACCCATGTAGGTGCGGCGCGAGGCGAGCACGGTGGCGTGGCCGACGCCGATCTCGCGGATGGTGGCGAAGGGAAAGGCCTCGTTGGAGAAATCGGCCCGGCTCACCGATCGCAGCAGGGCGCGACTCCGGGGGCCCATCACCGACAGCACCGTCCAGGCCGCCGTCACATCGGTCAGGATGACGTGCGCCCCTTCGGGTATGTGGCGGGCGATCCAATCGGCATCGCGCGTCACCTGCGCCGAGCCGGTGACGATCATGAACTTGTCGCGCGCCAGCCGGGCGATGGTGAGATCGCTCTCGAAGGTGCCGCGCTCGTTCAGCAGCCCGGTGTAGACGGTGCGCCCCACCGGCACCGCGACGTCGTTGGCGGAAAGATGCTGCAGCACCTTCTCCGCGTCACGGCCCTGCATCAGGAATTTGCCGAACGAGGTCTCGTCGACGACCGTGACGCCCTCGCGGGTGGCGCGATGCTCGGCCGCGACATGGTCGAACCATTCGCCGCGGCCCCAGCCGTACTGCATGTCCGGTGACTTGCCGGTGCCGGCGAACCAGTTCGGCCGCTCCCAGCCCATCTTGTTGCCGAACCAGGCGCCGCGCGCCTTCAGGCGATCATAGAGAGGCGAGCGGCGGAACGGCCGGCCGCTTTCCTGCTCGCGCTGCGGCCACGGCATCTTGTAGTGCAGGCCGAGCGTCTCGGCGACGCGCGCCCGCAGCCACGAATCGTTTCCGTGAAACCCCGCGAAGCGGCGGATGTCGACCGGCCAGAGATCCATCGTCGGCTCGCCGGCCACGATCCATTCGGCCAATGCCATGCCGGCGCCACCCGAACTCGCGATGCCCATGGAGTTGAAACCGGCGCCGACGAAGAAGCCCCGGAGGTTCGGCGCCTCGCCCAGGATGTAGTTGAGGTCGGGCGTAAAGCTTTCCGGGCCGTTCATGAAGGTCTTGATGCCGGTCTTTTCCAGCGCCGGCACGCGGATCAACGCGTTGTCCATCAGGATCTGGAACTGGTCCCAGTCGTCCGGCAGCATGCCGAATTCGAAGTCGTCGGGAATGACGTCCTTGTTCCACGGCTTGGCGTCGGGCTCGAAGCCGCCCATCAGGAGGCCGCCGACCTCCTCCTTGAAGTAGATGTAGCCGTCGGGATCTCGCATCACCGGCAGGTCGCGCGGCACGTTCTCCATCTTCTCGGTGACGATGTACATGTGCTCGCAGGAATAGAGCGGCACCGTGACTCCGACCATGCGCCCGACCTGGCGCGCCCACTGGCCGCCGCAATTGACCACGATCTCGGCGGTGATCGGGCCTTCGGTCGTCTGTACGCCGGTGACGCGGCCATCCCTGGTGTCGATGGACGTCACGCGTGTCTTCTCGAAGATGCGGACACCGCCGTTGCGCGCGCCCTTGGCCAGCGCCTGGGTGATGTCGGCTGGATTGGCCTTGCCGTCGCCCGGCAGCCATACCGCGCCCACCAGATCGTCCGTGCGCATGATGGGATACTTGTCGCCGGCCTCCTTGGCCGTCAGCGGCTCGCAGGCGACGCCTTGGGCATTGGCCATGGCAACCGATCGGCGCAGCAGCACCATGCGTTCCTCGGTACGCGCCACCGAAAGCGAACCGCACTGCTTCCAGCCGGTGGCGAGACCGGTCTCGGCCTCGAGCCTGGCGTAGAGATCGGTGCTGTAGCGGATCAGCCGCGTCAGGTTCTGGTAACTGCGGAGCTGGCCCACCAGGCCGGCGGCGTGCCAGGTGGTGCCGCCGCTCAGCCGCCCCTGCTCCAGCAGCACCACGTCCTTCCAGCCGAGCTTGGCCAGGTGATAGGCCGTCGAGCAGCCCATGATGCCGCCGCCGATGATGACGACGCGGGCCTGGGTGGGGAAATTCGGCGCCATGTCAGAGACGTCCGTTCACGGCCGAGTCGTACATCTTGCGCATTTCGGGAACACCCGCCTTCACCGGATTGCCGCCGGCCGTCGGATCGACTGCCGCCATCTCGGCGAACTTGTCGAGATGGCTCTCCTTCACGCCGAGTTCGGCCAGCGTGTGCGGGATGCCGATTTTTCGCCGGATATCCAGCGTCCATTCCATGAAGCCGTCGAAGGTCGGGGCGCGCAGGCCGAGCCAGCGCGACAGACGCACGATCTTCTCGTCGATCGCCGGCCGATTGAACTTCAGCACGTAGGGCATGGCGACGGCGTTGGTCAGCCCATGATGCGTGTCGAGCGTCGAGCCGACGGGATGTGACAGCGAATGGATGGCGCCCAGCCCCTTCTGGAAGGCCGTCGAGCCCATCTGCGAGGCCGCCAGCATATGGCCGCGGGCCTCGATGTCGCGGCCGTCCTTGACCGCGCGTTCGAGGTTTTCCTTCACCAGCCGCATGCCTTCGACGGCAATGCCTTCCGCATAGGGGTGATAGCCCGGCGCGCAATAGGCTTCGAGGCAATGGATGAAGGCGTCCATGCCGGTCCCTGCCGTCAGCTTGGGCGGCAGGCCGACCGTCAGCTCGGGATCGGCAATCACGATCGCCGGCATCATCCTGGGATGGAAGATCACCTTCTTGGTATGCGTCTCCTCGTTGGTGATCACCGAAGCGCGGCCGGTCTCCGAGCCGGTGCCGGCTGTGGTCGGCACCGCGACCGAGGGATAGATGCCGGCCGGATTGGCGCGCGTCCACCAGTCGCCGATATCCTCGAAATCCCACAGCGGCCGGGTCTGGCCGGCCATGAAGGCGATGGCCTTGGCGGTGTCGATGCCACTGCCGCCGCCCCAGGCGATCACGCCGTCATGCTTGCCGGCACGCAGCACCCGGACGCCGGCCTCGACATTGGCGGCGACCGGGTTGGGCTTGGCCTCGGCGAACAACGCAACCTCGAGGCCGGCCTTGCGCAGAGCCGCCATGGCATCGGCAATCATCGGCAGCTTGGCGAGGCCCGGGTCGGTGACCAGCAGCGGCCGCTTGAGCCCAACGGCCTTGCAGGCTTCGGGCAATTCGCGGATGCGGCCGGCGCCGAAGCGGATCGAGGTCGGGTAGTTCCAGTTGCCGACGAGAGACATCAGATGATTTCCATGTAGCGCTCGAGTTCCCAGTCCGTGATGGCCTTGCGGAACTCCCGCTCTTCCCACTCACGCGTTGCAGAATAATGATCGACGAAGGCATCGCCGAACAGATCGCGTGCCGGCCTGGAAGCCTTCAGCCGACCGGCCGCCTCCATCAGCGTGCGCGGCAATTGCGACTTCACCGGGTGCTTGGCCGCGTAGGAATTGCCCTTGATCGGCTCGCCCGGATCGATCTTGTTCTCGATGCCCCACAGACCCGCGCCGATCGCCGCAGCGAGCGCCAGATAGGGATTGGCATCGGCTGCCGCGACCCGGTACTCGACACGAGTCGACTTGGCCGAGCCCGGAATGACCCGCAGCGCCGTGGTGCGGTTCTCCACGCCCCAGGTCGCATCCGTCGGCGCCCAGAAGCCCGGAATGAGCCGTCGGTAGGAGTTCACGTTCGAGGCCACCATGGCCAGCGTTTCGGGCATGAGCGCCCGCTGTCCGCCGACGAAATGACGCATCGTCACGCTCATGCGGTGGGGGGCCTTCTCGTCGAAGAAGACCGGCTTGCCCCCCTGCCACAGCGACATGTGCATGTGGCCGCCGCAGCCCGGCCAGTCCTTCGACCACTTGGCCATGAAGGTGGCGAGCCAGCCACGCCGCTGCGCCAGCACCTTGGTGAAGAGCTTGAACAGCGCGGCCTTGTCGGTGGCGGCCAGTGCGTCGTCGACGCGCAGCGCGGCTTCGAGAACGCCCGCACCGGTCTCGGTATGGAGGCCCTCGATGCCCATATCCATGGTCTCGCACATGGCGAGCAGGTCATGGTACCAGTCCGACAGCACCGAATTGCGCAGCACCGAATAGCCGAAGAAGCCGGGCGAGATCGCCTTCAGGTTCCTGTGGCCCTTTTCGCGGATCGACTCGGGCGTCTCGGCGAAGACGAAGAATTCGTACTCGAAGCCCACCTTGACCTCGAAGCCGAGGTTGGCCGCGCGGGCCAGCACGCGGCGCAGCGTGCCGCGCGGACATATCTCCTCCGCCCTGGCCACGAACTCGCAGAGAAACATCAGGTTGCCCGGCTCGGTCGCGATCTCGCGGCAAGTGTCGGGCAGGATGCGGACATTGGCGTCGGGATAGCCGCTGTGCCAGCCGGTATAGGTGCCGTTGTCGTAGAGCTGGTCGTTCATGTCCCAACCCAGCACCACGTCGCAGAAGCCGAACCCGCCCTCCAGCGCCGAATGAAACTTGTCGATGTGGATATACTTGCCGCGCAGGATGCCGTCGATGTCGTGCACGCCGACCTTGACGTGGGTCAGGCCCCGCTCCTTGACGATCCTGCGGGCATCAGCCGCCGTTTTGACCTGGCGCGGATCCATGCCGTCCCCCGATTGACTTCCACTTCCGACAGTCTGTCAGAGGCCGGTCTATCTCGACAGTATGAAATCGACCGGCCACGTCACCAGGCTGGGGAACACCGTCAGGACGGCGGTGAAGACCATCATGATCAGGAAGAACGGAATCACCTTCCAGGCAACATAAGTCTGGGAATCGCCAGTGATGTTCTGGATCACGAAGAGGTTGAAAGCGACTGGCGGGCTGATCTGGGCCATCTCGATGGTGAGGATCAGGAAGATGCCGAACCACAATTTGTCGAAGCCGGCGGCGAGTACAACCGGCAGCACGATCGGCAGGGTGAGCACGATCATGGAAAAACCTTCCAGCACCGTGCCGAGCAGGATGTAGAAGAGCATCAGGAACATGATCAGCACGAAGGGCGAGAGCTGCCACGAGGTGATGGCGGCCGAAACGAACTGCGGCACGCGAAGGTTGGCCAGAACGGTGCCGACCATGAACGCGCCGATCACGATCATGCCGATCATGCAGGTGGTCTGGACGGAGCCCAGCAGCGCGTCGCGAATACCCTTCCAGTTCAAGGTCCGCTGGAAGGCCGCCACGGCAAGCGCGCCCAGGACGCCGATGGCCGAGGCCTCGGAAGGGCTGGCGACGCCTGCATACATGGTACCGAGTACGGTCAGGATCAGGAAGGCCACCGGCCCCAGTTCGATCAGGCTCCTGAAACGATCAACCCAGGTCCAGGTAGTGTGATCGTCGTTCGGCACCAGCTTGGGGTTCAGGATCGACCGGAGCCCCATGTAGCCCATGAAGCAGCCGGCCAGCGCAAAGCCCGGCAGGAACCCTGCCGTGAACAGGCGCAACAGCGATTCCTCGGCCAGCACGGCATAGATGATCATCGGGATCGAGGGAGGGATGAGGAAGCCCAGCGTCCCCGCCCCGGCCAAGCTGCCGACCGCCAGGCCCTTGTCGTAGCCACGGCTCAGCAGTTCGGTGAGCGTGATACGGCCGACCACCTGCGTGGTCGCCGCCGACGAGCCCGAGATCGCTGCGAACATCGAGCAGCCGATCACCGTGGTGTGGAACAGGCGCCCCGGCAGAAAGCTCATCCACGGGGCGATGCCGGAGAACAGCGACTGCGACAGCCGCGTGCGGAACAGCAGTTCACCCATCAGGATGAACAGCGGCAGCGAGACGATGTCCGACGAGGTCGCCACGTTGAACGCCCAGTTGGCGATCAGCTTGTGCGTCGGCAGGTTGGTGTACGTCTCCAGCAGGACGACCGCCGTCGCGATCAATGCCGGTCCGATCCAGATGCCGACGCACAGCGTCGCCGTCATCAGGATCATCAGCCAGGTCAGAATACCGGTCATGCGCTCACTCTATGTCCTGGCCGATACGCAGGCTCATGTCATCGCCCGGCTCATGGCGCAGCAGCCGGCCCAGTCGCGCGATCGTCTGAAGGGTGAAGAGAAGCGATCCAAGCGCCAGCGGGAATTGCGTGATCCAGCGCAGTATCTCGCTCCGCTCCGGCGAGCGTGACTCGCGGACCCAGGAGAACCACGTCATCTCACTCAGCGCCCAGGTGAGATAGACCGCTATCGCGATGCCGCAGACGGTCGAGAACAGATCGAAGAAACGCGCCACCGGCCTCGGAACATTCTCGAGCAGTACATTGACGCGGATTTGTGCGCCGGCGCGCAGAGAATAGGCGGCACCCATCAGGAACGCGGCACCCATGAAGTAGGCGCTGAACTCCCAGGCGAAGTAGATGCTGACGTTGAACAAGTTGCGCGACACGACCTCAACCACGATCAGGCCGAGAATCGAAGCGATGCAGGCGGCCGATGCCCACGCTCCCCACATCGATAGCCGGTCAATGGCGTCGAGTGCCCGCCCGATCGGATCGGGCGGGCGTCCAGCGGATTTGACAGACAAGATCAGGACCGTCCCAGGTCTTTCTTGTACTTCGCGATGATCTCGGCAGCGACTGGACCGGCGCGATCGATGAAGGCCTTCTCAAGCCCAACGGTCTTCGCGCGCATTTCCTTGAGCATCGGAGCCGGCACCACGATCATTTCCATGCCGCCCTCGGTCAGGCGCTTGGAACTGGTCGCGTCGGCCTCGACGGAGACCTTCCAGAATTCAGGCTCGAGTTTGGCCGCCAGGTCCTTGATGATCTTCTGGTTGGCGGGCGAGATCTTCTTCCAGGTGTCGTTGTTGATGGTGACGATCTGCGAGCTCCAGACGTGGTTGGTTTTGTAGAAATACTTGAGGAACTCCCAGAACTTGCCGTCGACGCCCGACACCGACGAGGTGGTGACGCCCACCACGGCGCCCGACGCCAAAGCCGGCACGGTCTCACCCCAGGGGATCTGCACGGCGGCCATGCCGAGCGCGTTCACCATGTCGCCGGCCTGCCGGTCCGGCACTCGGATCTTGAGCCCCTTGAGACCATCAAGCGTGTCCGACTTCACCTTGGCATGCAGATACTGGGTCGGCCACGGCACGGTGTAGAGGATCGTCTGGTTGAACTTGGTGGCGATCTTGTCGAACTCCGGCCGCGCATACTTCTGCAGGACCTTGAGTTCCTCCGGATTGGCGACCAGGAACGGCACGCCCTCGATGCCGAGCAGCGGCGCATCGCCGACCTGCTGGATATTTAGGATGTCGGCCATCGGCACCAGCCCGTCGCGCACGGCGTTCAGCTGCTCCGGTCCCTTGTAGCCCAGCGATCCGCCGGAGTGAACGGTGATCACCACCTGGCCGTTGGTCGCCTTTGCGACTTCCTCGGCGAACCGCTTGGCGTTCTTGGTGTGGAAGTTGCCGTCCGGCCAAACCGTCGCCAGATCAAGCTTCATCGGCGCCTGCGCGCCCACGATCGAAGGTGCACCGATCACCGCCGCCGCACTCGCTCCCACGCCTGCCATCAAGGCCGTCCTGCGTCCCAATTTCATAAAAGCCCCCATTCGCTGTTGGTCGATCACACCCGAACTACTCGGCCGCCTGCGGCGGCTTGTACGCGTAAAGCTTCTCGGCACTGGCCGACGAGATCAGCTCGTCGGCGAGATCGTTGGCCACCTGCGCGCGGTCGCGCTCGATCGGCGCGCCGATGCCGCCGCCGCCCGGCGTCATGACAATGAGACGGTCGCCCGGCGGAATGAGTTGGAAGCCCTTGCCCTTGAGCGTCCTGCCCGACTTCAGCGCCACGAAACCGGCCTCGCCATCGCCGCCGCCGTCGCGGCCGCGCGCCGGATGGTCGATGCGATCGAAGGCCGCGAGCAGGTCGAACGGCTCGGCAACGCCGCTTTCGATTTCCATGATCTGGCCCAGCCCGCCACGCGTGCGGCCGGCACCGCCCGAATCGGGGCGGAACTCCTTGCGCCAGAAGATCAGCGGCGTCTGGGTCTCGGCGATCTCGACCGGCGT